>Ga0163163_10000016_pt1 | contig 213966 bp, 188 predicted proteins | sample S65metaG_FD_119766 | JGI IMG/M metagenome (GOLD analysis project Ga0163163, IMG submission 119766) | Switchgrass rhizosphere microbial communities from Kellogg Biological Station, Michigan, USA - S6-5 metaG | ecosystem: Host-associated > Plants > Roots > Rhizosphere > Soil | place: USA...
GCCACCCGGCCAGCCGCATCATAGACCGCCCAACTGGTACGGTTGGCGGCATTGGTCGCCAGCCCCGATGTGGCGGCAATCTGGGCGGCGACATTGGCGACTGTGTAGCTCGAAGGCGCGCTGGCGATTGGGGCCGCGTAGGATTTTGTATGCAGGAGATGCCCAGCATTATCATAGACATACTCGGTAGGCCGCAGATTGGCATCGAGGGTGTATTTGAGGTTGCCCTCACCGTCATAAACATAGTGGGTGTGGAAGTCCGAAGTGCTGGTACCAACGTCTGCCAAAAGCGTGGCAATGCTGCCGCTCGGCCGGTCTCCTGAGGGTACAAGAGTGGCGTAGGCGATAGTCTCCACCTTTTCGCCGGCTTCGTCATACTTGACCTGGGTGAGGTAGCCGTCACCGTTCAGGGTGGCAATCAGCCGGCTGTCATTGTCGTAAAAATTGCGCGTGACGATGTCATGCGCGGAATCTGCGGTCGGGGTCTGCAAGCTCGTGGGCGCGGTGGTCTTGAATCCCGTTACCGTCGCGGCCGCCAGCACATTGGCGTAAGCCGTGGTCGACACCAGGTTGGAGGCGCCGTCATAGGCGAACACCACCACGTCGCCATCGCCGTCGATAGTTTCGATCAGGCGGTTGGCACTGTCATAGATACGCCAGGTCCAGACGTCTCCAGAATCCGCAGCGGGACGGATTGCGCTAAGCAAGACATCGGCCGGAACTCCACCGGAGACCAGCGACGACAGCTGCGTGCCGGTCAACTGGGTGGCATAGCTGGTGGTTGAGACCAGCCGGTCGCTCTGGTCATAGCGATACTCGGTGATCGAGCCATCGGCGGCAATGTCGGCCACTTTGCGGCCGACATAGTCGTACAGATAATAGGTCTTGTTGCCGGTCGCGTCGGTGACCATGCGCAGCTGGCCTTGGGCGTCGTAAGCGTAGCCGGTGGTGCCGGTGGTGATGCCGGACCCCGACTGGGCATAACTGATCAGCTCGCCCGCCAGATTGTAGACCGACGTCTTGACCAGACCATTGGCCAGGGTCGCGACCATCTGGTTGGAACTGTCGGTGAAGGCGATGCTGGTCGAGGCGCCGTTGAGGTCGGTCGAAGAGACCATCCGGCCCAAACCGTCATAGGTGAACACTTCGGTATTGGAGATGCCGCTGGTCGCACGCGTCAGCAGGTTGCCGAACTGGTCATAGGTGTAGGTGAGCGTCGTATAGGGCGACGTGGTCAGACCGGCGCCGCTGCTGTTGGCGGCCGTATAGGTCTTGACGGTGCTGACATTGCCGCGGAAGTCATACGTCGTGTCAGCGCGCTGGACGTTGCTTTTGTCGCTGATGCCGGAGACCCAGCTGTTGAGGGAAGATTCCGAAATCGCCGTCGAGTCGCTGAGGCCGCTCAGGCTGTAAGTGGCACCGCGATAGGCAATGGTGGACGTCACCTGGCCGGCGGCATTGCGGACATATTCCGTCACTTCCCCAAGCCCACTGACCGCAAAATGCAGGTCGCCGGTGCTGGTATAGGCGTAGCGCGTGGTGAAAGAGCCGCTGGGCTGGCCTGAGCCCGAGCCATCAGGATCCGGGGTGAAGTACCGGGTTTCCGTCAGCAGGTGATTGGTGGAATCATACGTACGCGCAACCGTGTTGCCCGCCTGGTCGCGCACCAGGGTGGCGTTGCCATTGCTGTCATAGGCGTAAGTCGTGACATTGCCGCTGCCGTCGGTGGCGGTCAGCACATCGCCGTTGGTGTTGTAGGTGAAGCTCAAACTCTGCGCGGTCGCGCCGGACTGAGCCGCCGGCAAGGTGATCTGAGTCAGTTGCTTATTGGAATCATAGGTCAGGGTCGTGACCTGACCCTGTTGATCGGTGATGGTGGTGTTGCCGCTGTTGTAGGTGAAGGTGCTAGTGTTGGTAACACCCGAGGCCATGGTCTGGGCGATGGTCGACACCCGGTTGGAACCGTCATAGGTGATGCTGAGCAGCGCGCCGCCCGTCTGGCTGATCGAAGCAACTCGCCCGCTGGTGCCGTCGTAAGTGTAGGTGGTGACAACGGTGTTCCCGTCCGTCACCGAATTGTCCCCCGGCGTCAGATCCGTCGTGACCGTGGAAAGCCGGTTCGAGCCGTCATAGGTATAGCGCGTGCGCGTCAGCGTGGCGCCGCTCTGCAAGGTGGTGACGATCTGGGTCAAATTGCTGCCGGACCAGGTCAGGTCGGTGTGCTCGGCCGTCCCACTCGCGTCCGTCACGGTCACACGGGTCAGGTTGCTGCCCGTATAGCTGTAGGTCAGCTGGTTGTTGTCCGTGTCCTTGCTGGCGGTGATGCGTCCGCCATTGAGACTGTCGAACGTTTCCGTTGTTTGGGTATCGCCATCCTTCCAGGTCCAGACATTGGAAGCGAAAGACAGTGTGTCGTAAGCGCCGCTGCCTTCTTTGCTGATATATTTGCTACTGCCGGTATCATAAGCGTACACGACATCTGAGCCGTCCCAGTCAATCAGCGTAATCGTGCTGCCCGACGTATTGACAGTACCCGTCAGACCCGTCACGCAGCGCTGCGCGTTCAGCCGCCAGCTGTCTCCCGTCCCAAAACCGCTATTGGCGTCCAGGCTGTTATAGGCGCGGGAGATAGCTGAATCCGGGCCCTGGCCGATAAGTATCTCATCGGTCCGGCTAATCATCAGATTGCCAGTCGCAGCGTTTACAGTGACATTCTCGCCATAACGGCCAAAGCCTGTACTGCCCAGTTGCCCGCGGGATCCCAGAACAAGCCCAGAACTGCGTTCCAGACCGAGTCCATTGCCTGTAACAATAGCAACCATTGCCGCCGCCCCCTGATAACCGGAGGCGCTGCCAATCCAGCCCCTCCATTTACCTGATCGGCAGGTTGCGGATTTCGTTTAGCGATATTTTCGGTTGTGACGCTATTATCTGCGGATGAAAAATGGTCCCGGAAAATTCCTAAGCAATTGCAGGGGCTGAGTAGGGACTGCGCTGGTTCCCCGAGAAACAGCGAAGTAATGGTCCACTGCAGGGCAGTTGTCCGAGGCGTGAAGCCGAACGTCATTCATGACACCCTGACAGTTTGTCATAATCTTGAGCGAAGCCTTAGCGTGGACGACATGAAATTGTGCTGAACGGAGAGGGAACTCCGGATCGCTTCAGTTTGCATATGGCTGTTTAAATTGGCTCGTTTAACTTGCACTTAGTAGGGGAAGGGTCGCAGCACCAAACTGTCCGATTTTGCGGGATATCTAACTTGATGGCTGCCTCTGGGGGAGCGGTAGGGGAGCGGCACGACGGAACGTCCACTTTGCGCCAAAAGCAGTTGTTGAGCTGACCGGCACGAATGACAGCTTTCGGCGTAAAGCGGACATACGGCTGGCGGAGGCTGAATGGCTGCTTTTGGGTTATCCCCTCGGCGGTCCCAATTTTTCTGACGACGCACATGCATAGACTTTAGCTGTGGTCCCAAGCAAATAAGCCACCAAGCAAAGGCTTCTCGGTCCGTCAGGACCAGGAAGCCTGTTTGTATCGGCACTTCAAACGAGGAAGCGGGAAGCGGGACCTTGCACGGCCGCGTTAGCTGAGTTCGGTCAGTTCTTTGATTCGGCCATTGGCATCGCCCAGCTTCTCGAACGGAACGCCCATCTTGTCCAGAATGGTCGCGCCCACATTGCTCAGCGGGGTCGACGGATCGAACACAATGTGACGGCCACCCTTGATCTGGCCACCACCGCCGCCCAGCACCAGGACTGGGAGGTCATTGTGGTTGTGGATGTTGCCGTTACTGATGCCCGCGCCGTACATCAGGATCGAGTTGTCCAGCAGCGTGCCAGTGCCATCGGGCGTGTTCTTCAGCTTGTCCATGAACTTCGCCAGCAGTGCGATCTGATGGGTATTGATCTTCACCACCTTGGCGATCTTCACCGGGTCACCGGAATGGTGCGTCAGGCCATGGTGGCCGTCCGCAATGCCGATCTCCGGATAGACGCGGCCGTTCTGCTCACGGCCCAGCATGAAGGTGAAGACGCGCGTCATGTCTGTCTGGAACGCCAGCACCAGCAGGTCGGACATGATCCCGACATGTTCGGTGAACGTGGCCGGCGCGCCGGCGGGTTGCGTCATCAGCGGCAGCTGCCTGTTCTGGCTTTCCGCCAGCTGAATCTGGCGCTCGATATCGCGCACGGAGTCCAGATACTGCGAGAGCTTGACGCGATCGGCCGGGCCCAGGCTCGCCGACAGGCTCTTCATGTCGTTCGTCACCGAGTCCAGCAAGCTTTTCTCTCTGAGCAGCGATGTACGGCGGACATTCGGATCGGTGCTGTCGCTGGCGCCGAACAGACGTTCGAAGACGCGGCGCGGATCGTTTTCCATCGGCAGCGGTGTCGTCTCATCGCGCCAGGAGATTGTGCCTGAATAGGCACAGCTATAACCAATGTCGCAGGCACCGGGGAACTCGCTCGAATCCAGGCCGATTTCCAGCGACGCTAGCTGCGTCTTCTTACCAAGCTCCCTGGCCGCGATCTGGTCCCAGGAAATGCCGGACCGGATATCGGCGCCTTCTGACTTCTTGACGTGCGCGCCCGTCATGAACGAGCCGGGACCGCGAGAATGGTCACCCTGTCCTTCGCCCAGAATGGCCTTCGCAGGCTCACTGTTCAGACGGCTTAGAACCAGCACATGCTCGCGATGCGCTTCAAGCGGCTTGAGGATCGGCGAGAACTCAAAGTTCTTGCCGCCCTTGCCCGCCGGCTCCCAGGACGGCGGGATCACGCCGTTCGGGATATAAAACGCTCCCGCACGAATAACCGGACCAGGCGTCGCGGCCGAAGCCGGGACCATGCAGTCCAGGAACGGCAGCGCAACCGCCGCGCCGGCGCCCCGCAAAAACCTGCGGCGGCCAAGATGGTGTTTCCTAATGATCATGACCCGAGTTCCCTCCTGGGAGATTTTCCGCCGTAGTCAGGAGAGCGGACATTCTCTCCTGGAACGGCATGCTTTTGACAACACCCAGAATAAGCGACGACCAGCGATAGTCGTTTGCCGCCGCCTGACGCATGATCGCGCGTTCCGACGGCATGTCGTAATATTCGGTGCCGCGGCCCAGCGCATAGGTCAACAGCTTGTCGACGAAAGCGCCAACGAATTCCTCGCGGCGGGTCACCAGCAGCTTGCGCAAGTCCGCCGAACCGGTGAACTTGGTGCCGTCCGGAAGCGAAGCGGACGCATCGATCGGGGTGCCGTCGATATCGGCCGTCCGCCACTTGCCGACGGCATCGAAATTCTCGAGCGCGAAGCCGAGGGGGTCCATGCCGACATGGCAGCTGGCGCACACCGGAGACTTGCGATGCATTTCCATCCGCTGACGAACCGTAAGGGTCTTGCCATCCGCGGCTGCCGGCGTCACTTCCAGAGCCGGAACTGACGGCGGCGGCGGTGGCGGCGGCGCCCCCAGAAGCTCCAGGATATATTTGCCCCGCAGCGTCGGAGAGGTACGCGTGTGGAAGGTATAGGTCGAGACGGCAAGAACGCTGCCCTGACCCAGGATGCCACGGCGCGGATCGTCGGACGGATATGAAACCTTCCGGAACGCGTCGCCATAGACACCGGGGATGCCGTAGAACTCCGCCAACCGCTGATTGAGGAAGGTGTAGTCCGCGGTCAACAGGTCCGTCAGAGGCCGATCGGCTTTCATCTGGCTTTCCACGAACATCTCGGTTTCCCGCTGCATCGCGGCACGCAGCGTGTCGTCGAACGCCGGGAAGGTATAGACGTCCGGAGAAACGGCCGGGGTGCTGCGGACCTGCAGCCACTGGTCGGCGAAGTTCGTCACCAGCGCGCTTGCACGGCGGTCGGCGAGCATGCGCTTGACCTGTTGTTCCAGGACCTTCGGGTTCTTGAGCTGGCCACGCTCGGCCACCCGCAGCAGTTTGTCATCCGGAATACTGCTCCACAGGAAGAAGGAGAGCCGCGATGCCAACTGGACGTCGTTAACACGATAGGCTTGCGATGGCGGCACCTTCGCCGGATCTCTTTCGACGCGGAAGAGGAATTCCGGCGCGATCAGGATGCGCTCCAGACCAGCCTCGATCCCAGACTCGAAATTGCCGGTTTTGCGGGCGGATGTATAGAGGTCGAGCAACGGCTTGAGGTCCTGATCCGTCGGCATGTGGCGATAGGCCAGGCGCGCAAGCCGCGACAGAATCCTGTTCGCGCACGGGGCTTCCTGGCTGGCATTGCCCGGATGGCAGACAAAAATCTGCCGGCGGCTCGGCGTGTCACTCGCCGTTCCTGTCTTGATGGCGCTGATTTGGACCGTGTCCACCTCCGCATGCCCTTCTGCGAACGAAGCACCGGCGATGGAGGACACCGGCATGCGGCCGGGATACGGATCTTCCGATACCGACATGGTCGTGTCGATAAAAGAGACCGCGACGACATGCGGGCCCGCCTTGGCGTCAAACTGGACATTCAAGTCCTTGTCGCCGGAGTAGAAATAATCGATGACTTCCGGGCTTGTTTTGTCACCGCTACCGCCTGCCGGCGCAGCACCTGCCTTCGGGGCCGCCTGATAGCTGGATTGCGGCCTTGGGCTGCGAAGGGTCGGATACTTGCCGCCGAAATCCAGGGTCTTGATGAGCTTGCCATCCAAGCGAACCTGAATCTTCTCCGGCTTATCGATGCCCCGTATGTAATTGCTTGAATAGAGATGCTGCATCCGCACGCTGACCTGATACCGGCCGTCGAGCGGGAAGTTGACACGCATCGCCCTGCCGCCACGGGTATCGAATGGCATGTCATCGCCCATACGGGCGTCTTGGCGCGTCGAAATCTGCACGGGGAAGGTCTGCGTGGCCAGACGTTGGGCCGGATCGCCGACCGCAAGGCGCGCGATCTGGTGCGCGGACAGCAAGTAGCGCTGCATCAGGCTGGGCGACAGCGAAAGAACGCTGCCGATATTGTCGAAGCCATAACCGGAATCGTCTGCCGGCAGCATCTCGCGGCCATCGACATCTAGGGCCAGAACATCGCGGATCGCGTTCGTATACTCCGTGCGATTGAGACGATGCGGAACCGGTCGGCCCGGATTGGGGTCCGCCGCGGCAACGCGGTCCAAAGCCATCGACAAGCCATCCACGAAATTCTTCAGGACTGCCGGAGCGGGCCGCGGCGCGCCGGCCTTGGGCATCGCGCCGCTGCCGACCTTCTTCACGACCTTTTCCCAGAGGTCAGGGTTCGCGCCGACCTGGGCGGTGTCGATCTTATCGCTGGTCAGAACCAGGCTGGCGGCACGGACGCGATCGTTGTGACAGCCGGTGCAGTACTGATCGATCAACGCGCGCGCGGCAACCGGAAACTCTGCGGCGGGGGCAGCAGGGACTTGCGGCACTTGCGCCTGTGCGCCCGGCAAAGCGAGCACGGGCACGGCGACCGCCAAAGTGGTGGCAATGATGGCGCCCAGAACAGCCGCGTTATTTTCTTTTTTCATGGCCATGTTCTCAAGTTACTTCGTGGCGTCCGCACTCGCGGCCTCGGCGATCGGCTCAGGTTCCGGCTTGCTGCTCCGCACACCGGTACCCGCGTTTCCAAGGATGCCGTTCTTAAGCGCGCAGGGATAGGCGCATTCACCCGTGGTATCGGCACCCAATCTTTTCAGCAGGGCCGCCGTGGTCGGCTGGTAAGGATTGTTGGCGCCGACGCGCGGACCCTGACCATTGGCAATCAGGAAGGGCGTCATCCCGTCACTGTTTTTCGGGTTCAGATTGACACCTTTTGTCACCAAGTACTGAATGGTGGTGTCATATCCCTGATACGCGGCCGCTTCCACAGCAGTTTCACCAAGGGTGTTTTTCGCGTTGATGTCATTGCCCAGGCTTAGCGCCAGCTTGCCGGCTTCCAGCGCTTGCGCCTCGGTGACAGAGCCGAAGCCGATGGCGCGCTGGACGCCGAGCGCGAGCATGAGCATCGTCGTTCCGTTCCGCAGCTTCGCATTCGGATCGGCGCCATGATCGAGCAACAGATGCATGATCTTCAGATCGGCGCCATTGGCCGCCAGCAACAACGGCGTTGCACCAACCAGGGAAAGGCCTATCCCGTCGTCATTATCATGACCGCCAAGACGCGGGAATTTGGAGAGTTTGGCATTCACATCGGCGCCGTGATCCACCAGATATTTGGCAAACTGATATTTGGCGTCGCCGCGAAGACCGGCCGTATAGCTCCAATCGCTGTCCTTGACCATCACCGAAGACGAAAAGCCGAGCTCCCACCAGCCGGCGGCCCAGTGCAACGCCGTGAAGCCGCCGCCCGACGCGTTTATGTTCGCGCCTTTCTCGACCAGGAACTTTGCCACATCCAGGCTGCTCATCTGGGAGGCCACAACAAGCGGGGTATTGCCGTCAATGTCGCCAACTTCCATCCTGGCGCCTGCGGCCACAAGCAGGATCGCGCTTTTGACGTCGTTCGAGCGCGCCGCAAAGAGCAACGGTGTATAGTGACCTTGGGTAAGGGCGTTGACATCGGCGTGCGCCTGGATGAGCGCCTGCACCACATCGGAATGCTTCTCCGCGACGGCCCACATCAGGGCCGTCTGGCCCTTCATTTCCTTCGCGTCGATATTGGCCCCATGCGCTAGAAGCGCCTTCACGCCTTCGATACTGCCGGCGCGCGCCGCAAGCATGAGCGGGGTTGCACCGCCATTGAGAGCTACATTCGGCCTGGCGCCGGCCGCCAACAACGCCTGGATCGCGGTTGCATTGCCCGTCTGGCTGGCAAGCTCAAGCGGCGTCGTGCCCAGATCGTCCGCGGCGTTGACGTCGGCGCCAACCCTGATCAGCAACTTGACAAGATCGGCGTCAACTCTATGGGCCGCCCAGTGCAGCGCCGTCGTACCGTCCGGATAACGAACGTTCACATTGGGCTTGCCCTTGAGATAGGTGCGAACCGCGGCGGCATCACCGTTCTTCGCGGCATCAATCAACCGCGCATCATTTTTGACGGCCGCGAACGCGGTCGCCGAGAAGGCGACGGTCAACAGCGCCAACGCCGATCTGGCCAAATTGGAAATACCAAACGTCAGGCGAGACAACACCGTTTGCCCCCATGACTGCGCTAATCCCTAGCATATCTATTTCCCGTTGACGGTCCAGGGGCGGACTGCAGGAGTGGTTGGCAGACGGCTTGTCAATCAATCGATAGGTTCTTGTTGGTAAGGCTCCCGCCGGAATGTCCGCTTTGGGTCAAAAGCGGTCATATAGCGAATACATTCGCATTTATTAGATTCCCACACGATGCGGCTTGGCTCGGAACCGGGCGGGATAGCATTGGCTTCTCGCCTCACAGGGGAAGGGTCAAATCCATCTAGGCCTACATTTGTGGGCGTTTGGCAGCCTTGGCAGCCCGCCGGGGGAGCAGTAGGGGAGCGGACACGTCGGGGCGCGAACTGGTCCGGTGCTTGGCACGCATGCGAGACACGGCGGGCAGAAATCCAGGAGGCTGCAGCCCAGGGACCTAGGGACCTAGGGACCTCTGGACCTTGAACAACTCTAGAAGCGCGCCTTCCGGTTACCTGTTGTTGTTCGACAACGACAGAAGAATGGAATGGCTGCATCTCGGCCAGCGCCCTGGTCCGGTGGTCCCTAGGTCCCTGCCCGTCAGCCGAACGGTGCCTTGTCTGGGAATAGCTCTTCTTGTGCCGCCTTCGGCTGACCCTTGATGGACCATAGACGCGTATCCAGGTCATCGCTGCTAGCTTCGAGAACCAATCCATTCCACGGGCGATCACGTAGGCGCGATAGCAGCATAGACGCGGCTTTCGCGTTCCATTCGTTGTTCTTCAAATACATCTGAATAACGTCACGAACATCGCCGTACGCACTGCCGTTAAGGTCGCGCGTGCGGAAAATGTTGTTCCCGAAGCTGTCGTGCAATTTTAGAAGTATGTCGCCCAGCATCTCGCGCTCGTCGTCGTCATCACGAGCCGCCGCCTGCGTCAATACAGGGTCGTCTTGCCCAAGCCAGACAAGAGCGCCCCGTACCAAATCCCAGTCCTCGAAGCTACCAAGGCGCCTGTAATTAGCCGGCAGCGGACGGCCTGCAGCGATGTACGCGCGCAGAACGACAAGCGCGTCCGTCACCAGGCGGGTTCTATTGGCAGCGATTTCTGCCACTGGGTCGAAATCGAACTGGCGCTGGTCTGGTTGTTCAACGCCCGCGTCTATCCTGCAGACCACCGCGCGCCGAACCATGTCGCCACGAAGCCGCAGATTGTTGCCGGTCGCCAGCAATAGCACGCGCGTATCGAGGTGCACGCGCTCGCTCTCCCCCAGAATGCGGGCTTGCACGGTGTCCGAGGTTAGCATGCTCGATAGAAACTCACCCTCCAACGGGCCGATGGCGTTGTCGAGATTTATCACTTGATCGCCACATCGCAGGATGGACACTAACCGCTTCTCCATCTCCTCACTCGACGGGGAATGCGTAGCGTGCGATGGCTTTGTGCCTGTGACCAACAGGCCGGCCATGTCGATAAGTTTGGTCTTGCCAGTACCAGGTGTTGGCGCGCTCACGCCGTGAAGCGGACATGTTCGCAACTCACCCCGACACACGCCCGAGAGAAACATGCTCAACACGACCGACTTGGATCCATGGCCTTTGAACGGAAATCTGCGCAGTGGGTCTGCAAGACGCGTTAGAGCTGCCTCCGCCTCCGCTCGCGTGGGCTCCATCGCGGCGGGCGGAAACATGCCCTCCGGGAAGGCGAGATAGAGCCCGCTTTTGGCGTCGTAGCCGGGGGTGGCGCGCGCGATTGTAGGCGTCATGCTGACGCCGCGCAGTCGATCAAAAGGGCTTTCGGCGGCAGTGGCGATCAGTAGCCCAACGTCCTTGGGAGGTTCGATAAGGCGAAATTTGTCGCCCCGCCGTGCGACAAATGCTACACCCGCGCGACTTAGCTCCACCCGCAACCACGCCTGCTCTACGTTGGCGATCTCCACCACGCCGGGGTGCCTGACGACGCCGTTCTCTTTCACCATCGCCTCGAGCGTCCGAAGACGGACCAACGAACCGGCGCGCTTGAACATTGTGTTGGGCAGCTTCTCCCCTACCGCCTGCTGCAATTCGTCCAGAAAGTGATGAATGTCAGGGCGGCCCACAAGAATCGCACCTTCCGGCATTTCGTCGCCGCCCTCGGCAGTGGGCGCCTGCAGCCACCCCCGCAAGCGCTTCTCGCACGCCTCCATCCCAATGTGGCGCAGAAATTCCGGTAGCCCTGTAACCGGCTCTTTGCCCTCGCGCTTCGCGGCGGCCATCCGTACTTTGCCACGGCGTTGGTGAACGTCGTCGCCCTTTAGGCTCGCGACTGCTTCGAGGATTTGCTCACCGATCTCGACTTCGACACCCAGGTGAACAAGCGCTCCCGCGAAATGGAAGCAGAAATTGTCTCGGTCGCCTCTACTCGGGAAACCCGCCGCCGCGAACGCTACAAACGCGAGGAGACCAGCCTTGGCGCGGAGTTCTCGCCAGCCAAGCTGTGGCACGTCGAGTTGCCGTCCAAATTCCAGAGGGTCGCCCTCGATCACCGAAGGCGGGAATACCGTGTAGCCTTTGCCCGCGCGCAGCTCGAGAATGACCACTTTTGGGAGCTTGAGTGGTGCGACGGCCTCCAGCTCCGCACTGGTTGTAAACTGAAACTGGACAACCTGATCCGGCGCGTCCGGGCACCTTACGAGCCGATGCCCTGGCTCGCCCGGCGCGAGGCTGCGCCGACTGAAATACGGAAGGGAGCCAAAGAAGCATGGCAAGCCAGATAATGCGCGCGCTTCGGGGATGTCGAAGTCGAGATCGACCAGGTGGCCGGACTTTCCGCCTAGCTGCACCCCAATGTTCTCCCCGGAGCGAAATTCGGCCGCCTTAGGTGACGAGTTCTGCCAGCCTTTCTTGCTAACAGGTTCCTTGCTGTTCGGTTTCAGCCGAACGAGTGTCATGCCTTCGTCGATATAGCGCTGTGCCGCGAGCTTCATGTCGAGGCCATGCGTCGCATCGTTGCTGGTCATGTCCGTTTGCCCGTGCGCGGAGAGTGGTGGGCCTTGGCGTCTGCCGCTCGCTCCCGCCGCTCCGCCGTGCCCTCGCCCGACGCGCGGGCTGCCACCCGTTCGGCGATCCAGGCCTCGATCTCGCTCTCGAGGAATGCGACGCGATGTTCCCCCAGCGGTACCTGCTTGGGGAATGTGCCGGCGGCGATGCGCCGGTAGATTTCGGTTTTGGAAAGACCGACGCGCTCTTTGACGTCGGTACTAGATATGAAGCGCTCTGCCATGTTGTCCTGCCGGGTGCACTCGACTCTGTGCGGTTCTGCCTGGGCGGGGGCAATCAGGAAACGGGGCTATCCCCCGCGCACGGTGAGCAGTTAGCCCTCAGGGGTGGCCGCGCGATTGGCGTCGGGCCTAGCTGGTTTTCTCCGCTGCCAGCTTTGCTTTGCGCCGATTTTTTCGCAACTGCCTCACAGCGGTTTCACAATTTTCAGGCACATACAGTTCGTCTAATGACTGTGCGACAGCCAGCAGCAGCTGCGCCGATTGAGTTTTGGGATCTGATGGAAAATGGCTCTCGCCGCTGCCAGCGTGTTCAAATTTAGGCGCCCATCTCTCGCTGAAGTTCTTGTTCCACCAATTCTCCAGCTTCTCAACCGCATCAACCAGCAACAGAGCAGGTGGCCCGTTAGGCACCTCGCGATTTCCGCCGGGAGGACCTGACAAACCTTTGGCGTCTTCAATCTGGTATTGGCAAGCAGCTACAATTTCTTCCAGGTCGCTTACGACGCGATCAAGGTCCATTCCACGTTCTTGACTTAGGCCCAGCAATTCTCGCTGCCACATCACTCCGTTCAGCGTCGAGACCATCTCGTCGGGCCAGTCGTCTATCACCCCCAGCCAACGGGTCACTTCTGCAGAGACGGCCCGCACTTTATCCAAATGCAGAACGGACCCGTCCTCGCGAAACGGTAGCCGCTTTCCCCACTCCGCAAAATCCTCTTCGAATTTCTCTTCAATCGACGCGACAACGGCGCGAAGGGAAGACACCAGTTGGGGGCCTTCGATGTCTGCGGCTTTCGCAATCTTCTCGACCTCGTCGCCAGCGGTTTCGCTTTTCTCGTCGGTCACTTTGTGACTACCTCGATTATATGCCGGGCGTATGCTCCCAGCGCCTCGCGCTTTTGTTCGAGATAATCGTGCTTGTTGTAGGTTTTCTGCAACCCGACTTTTGCGTGCCCCAGCACGGCGTCGCGGATTTCTTGCCCAAAGCCCAAGTCGGCTAGACGTGTCTCGCACGTCACCCGGAAATCGTGGATGCGAAAATATCGGAGCTGGGCCTCGGGGTCGCCAGCCGCCTCCCGCAGTTCCGTCATGGCGTAACTGTCCAGATCGTCCTTCGCCTTGGAGAAGCCCGACACTGGGATTCTTCCGGCCCGAGTCGAGAACAAGTGGTAGTCGTTGCCGACCCAGGCGGGCATTTCCTCGAAAATCTCCCAGGCCGCGTCCATCAGGGGCACGATGTGGTCGCGCTTTCCCTTGTACCGCGCTTTGGGCACTTCCAGCCAACGTTTCGGCGCGTCAATTTCGGATCTGGCGGCGGAAGACCATTCTCCCCGCCGCTGGCCGGTCAGCATCAATAAACGATACAGTGGGGCGTAGGGATATCGCATGTGGCCGGCGCCGCGCCAGATTGCACGAAGCTCGTCGTTCGCCAGCGCCCGGCCCGCGTCCTCGTTCTTTGCCAGGTCGTCGCGCTTCAGCTTGAAGACCGGGTTCTCCTTCACGATCTCGCGGTCCAATGCCCAGACGAACATGCCAGAGAGGTACTTGCGAACTTCGCGGGCGGTCCCAACCCTGCCCCTAGCGACTATCGCATCCAGCAGCGCGTGGACGTCGGACCGGCGGATGTCCCGCAGCGGGCGGTTACCCCACTCGGGCAGTACATGGAGATCGAGGGTGCTCTGCAGGGTCTTCCAGTTGCGGAGGTTGGGCTTGGCGTGCTGGTCCACGTAACGCTTCTTGACGGCCTCGACAGTGTTTGTGTGTCGGACGGCGTGCTCCTGCTTCCGCTCCGCCCTAGGGTCGGTTCCCAAGGTGGCCTGCTGAAGGATCGCCAGGGCTCGGTCCCGCGCGTCCTTGAGTGCGAGGGGCGGCGTCCTGCCCAGGGTGATGCGATGTTGGCGACCGGCGAGCGCACGCCCGTGGGCGCTGACACCACCCTCGCCGGGCACCTTGTAGATTACGCTGAACGACTTCACGCCGCGCTCTGTCACGCGGAGGACCAGGCCTGGCGTTACCGCGTCGGCCAACTCGAGGCGCCCCGCGTCCGGCGGTCCAATGCGCTCGATCATCTGCGCTGTGAAGCGCCGCTTCTGACTGTTTCCCACTTGCCTGCACTCCGGGGAGCCTCGGGGGAGCGAGAAACGGCGATTTCCACCGGAACTGCTCGGGACTAGATGTGTCCCGGCCTACAGTGGGTCGCAATCGCTAATTTAATCAGGGAGTTACCTGGTGGGTCTATACGGGAAGAACTCGCGCCGACTTCACACGGGAGGGGTCCCAGGTTCAATCCCTGGCGCGCCCACCATTTCATCGACCGCAAGCGGTCGATGAAATGGTGCCGAGCCCGCCGCCCGACAGGGACTTGAGGCGGGCGCGGCCCATTTCTTCAAAAATCCCACCGGCTATCGCGAGCGTAATGCCGCGTCCCCGCGCCCTTATGCTAAAAACTCGCCCATAACAATCAAACCCGGGGAACGCGATGCGGCGGTTGGTTCTGGCAATCCTGGCTCTTCTGGCCGGCGGCGCGGCACATGCGCAAGACATCACCAATGCGCAAATCCGCGATGTCGTCACGCGGGTGGCACGTCACCAACTGGTGCCCATTGCCGACGGGGATTATGGGCCGGTTTCCAGCCTGGAACAGGCAAAGGCCGCCCGCGCGCCGCAGGGCATCGCCTGGTTCTATCCGCAGGGCGTGATGCTTTACGGCATGGCGCGGTCCACCGATGTCACCCATGATCCCGACGTCGCCCGCTTCGTCACCCAGCACAACCAGATTGCCGCCCGCTATTACCACTGGCTGGCCGGCATCCGGCAGCAGTTCGGCGATAGCGCCAAGGATTTCCTGCACACTGTTTCGATCCGACAATTGATGGAGCTGGGCTCGTTGGACAGTTGCGGCGCCATGGGCAACGCCTTGCTGGACGAGATGATGCGCCACCCCAATTCGGTAACGGCGGAAGAGCGTGAGGTGCTGGACCGCATTGCCGACTGGGTCGTGAAGCGTCAGGACCGCCTGCCCGACGGCACCTTGTGGCGGCCGGCGCGCGGCAACACCGTGTGGCCCGACGATCTCTATATGGGCGGCGTGTTCCTGGTGCGCTACGGCCTCTACACCCACGACAACCGCTATATCGACGATGCGGCGCGCAACATCATCGGCCAGGCGGCGCTGGAACAGGACAGCGACGGGCTGTGGTTCCACGGCTATTTTGAAGACAGCAAGACCCACGCGCCGTTCAAATGGGCGCGCGGCAATGGTTGGGTCACCGTGACCCTGGCGGAGACCCTGTCGGCCATACCGGACAATGATCCGCTGCGCCCCCAATTGCTGGCCATCCTCAAGAAACAGGTGGATGGCTTGAGGCCGCTGCAGACCGCATCCGGCATGTGGCGCCAGGTGCTGGACAAACCGGAGCTGTGGGAAGAGACCTCCGCCACCGCCATGTTCGCCTATGGCATCGCGCGTGCCGTCCATCGCGGCTGGCTGCCGGCCTCCGACTTGGCCATGGCGCGGCGCGCCTTTGCCGGCGTGGCGCGCAATGTGACGCCGGAAGGCGCGGTGCAAAACACCTGTGCCGGCACCAACATCGGCACCACCCTGGACTTCTACATCAACCGGCCGCGGCCGGATGACGATCCCCATGGCCGCGGCCCCACCTTGCTGGCGGGGACGGAGCTTCTGACGGCGGGCCATTGACGCCGCGGCTGGACCTGACTTGTTCCTGGCCTATAAGAACGCATGGACCCGTCCGAACTTCTGGGTTTCGCCAACCGGTCACTGGCGGCGGGCAATCTTGCCGCCGCCGAGATCGCCTGCCGCGATTTGCTGGATTTTGAGCCGCGCAATGCCGCGGCCTTGCATCTGCTGGGCTTCATCGCCGCGCGGGTGGGCGCGCGCGAGGCAGCAATGGGATTTTTCCAGGCCGCGCTGGGGATCGAGCCGGACAATGAACGCATCCGGGACAATCTTGCCGCCGCCCGCGCCATGGTCGAGCCGCCAGTGCCGCCAGGCAAACGCTATTTGCTGATCAAGGCCTGGGGCTTCGGGTTTTGGGCGGATGTGGCGCAGGTGCTGGGCGCGCTGTTGCTGGCGGAAGCCACCAATCGCGTTCCGGTCATCCACTGGGGTCCGGAAAGCCTGTTCAGCGACAAATCGGAGCAGGACGCCTTCACCCGCTATTTCGAGCCGGTGTCGCCACTGTCGCTGGACGATCTCGCGCGCATCCCCAACGCCAGCTTCTTCCCGCCACGCTGGCATGCCGGCAATCTCACCCAGACCGGCATCGCCAAATGGGAGGGCAAAGGCTCGCGTGCCGGCGCGGTCTATTTCCTCAACCGCCCCGAGAGTATCGCGGTCAGCGATTTCTATTTCGGCGTGGCCAATGTCGCGCCCTGGCTACCGACAAGCCATCTGATGCACGGCAAGACACCGAACGAGATCTATCGCCACCTGACAGGCAAATATCTCAAGCCCCGCGCCGATATCCTGGCGGCCTGTGACGCGTTTTTCGCTTCCCATCTGGCGGAGGCGCCTTTTGTGGCGGTGCATATGCGCGGCTCCGATAAGAACCTGGAAGACCTGGCGCTGGAGGCCACCCAGCGCGCCATCCGGGCCGCGCTGGACCAGGTGGACCCGTCCTGGCGCATCTTCCTGATGACCGATGACGCGCGCTGCCTGGCTGACATGAAAAGGACCTATGGCGCGCGGCTGGTGGCCACCGAATGCCAGCGCAGCACTACCGACGAAGGCATCCATTATCAGGCCAAGGACCCGGTCGGGGCGGGCCGCGAGGTGATGGTGGACACCTATCTGGCTTTGCGGGCCCAACGTTTCATCGGCAACGGTCTCTCCAATGTCTCGGCCATGATCGCGGTGATGAAGGAGTGGGCGGACGGCAACTGCACCCTGATCGGCCGCTCCCTGTTATGGGACCGGGGTTTACGGCTCTATCTGATTCCGACCTTTGCCCAACAGAGCATCAAGGACGGATCGTAAGCGCTGCGCCGCTCTCGCGGCCATTGCTCCACACCGAAAGCGGATTTTCCGACGTCACCTGGCCCGGCTGCGGCGGAGAAACCGAAACCAGGGATACATCCATCTGCAAGGCCTGGTTGGGCGGTATGGCGCCCGCCATCGCGCTTTTGGCGCCGAACGCCAGATTGGCCGGGATCGCAAGCTGCCAGCGATCGCCCTCATGCATCAGGGCCAGCGCCTCGGCCAAACCCGCCAGGGATATGCTGCTCATGGGCAAGGCCGCGGGCAGCACCGGTGTGGTGCTGTCCACGGTGGTCCCGTTGATCAGCCGCATGGCATAGACCAGCCGCACAATGTCGTTGCTGCCGGGCCGCTTGCCCGTTCCGCTGCGCACCACGCGATACTGCATCCCACTGGGCCGGACGATGGTGCCGGGTTTCTTGGCATTGGCAGCCAGGAAGGCGGTGTTGGCGCCGGCACTCAAGGCATCTTCCGCGCCCAGGGCGATGGACGGCATCGCCAGCAACAACGCCAGTAGGGCAACACAGACAGCTTTCATCGGGCGGGCACGCATGTCCAAAAGGGTGGCGCAGCAATCCTACCGTCAGCCCTTGATGAAGGCCAGCAGGTCGGCGTTTATGGTATCCGCCTGGGTCGTGATCATGCCGTGCGGGAAGTCCTTATAGGTTTTGAGCGTTCCGTTCTTCAGCAGCTTGGCGCTCAACGGCCCCGAGGCGATATGGGGCACGATCTGGTCGTCCTCGCTGTGCATCACCAGCACCGGCACCGTGATCTTCTTGAGGTCTTCGGTAAAGTCGGTCTGGGAGAAGGCGACGATGCCGTCATAATGGGCTTTGGCGCCACCCATCATGCCCTGGCGCCACCAGTTCGCGATGGCGGCTTCCGAGGATTTTACGCCGGGCCGGTTGAAGCCATAGAAAGGTCCCTCCGGCAGGTCGCGGTAGAATTTTGAACGATTGGCGGCGAGTTGTGCCTGCAAATCATCGAATACCGCCTTGGGCAGACCGTTGGGATTGGCGGCCGTCTTCACCATCAGCGGTGGCACAGCGCTGATCAATGCCGCCTTGGCGGCGCGGCTTTCGCCATGACGGCCCAGATAATGCGTCACCTCGCCGCCGCCGGTGGAGTGGCCGACATGCACCGCATTCTTGAGGTCGAGATGCGCGGTCAAGGCCGCCAGGTCGTCGGCATAATGATCCATGTCATGGCCATCGGCGGTCTGGGTGGAGCGGCCATGGCCGCGCCGGTCATGGGCGATGACGCGAAAGCCCTTTCCCAGGAAGAACAGCATCTGCGCGTCCCAGTCGTCAGCGGACAGCGGCCAGCCGTGCGAAAACACAATGGGCTGGCCCGAACCCCAATCCTTGTAAAAGATCTCCGTGCCGTCCTTGGTGGTGATGGTGGGCATGGTCAAATCTCCTTTTCGGTGGAATGAATAGCGGCGGTATGTGACCGTCTTTGCCGTGCGGGGGTCAATACGGGCTTGGGTTTTTCTCCGCAAATCGTCATCATGCCGCTTCAGAAAATATAAGGGGCGGAAAAACATGCACAAAATCATCGGCGTCGCCGCTGCCTTTTTTTTGGGCCTGCTTTCGGGTATCGGCGCCGCCACGGCCCAGCCGCGCGAGAAAATCATCATCGACACCGATATCGGCGACGACATCGACGATGCCTTTGCCTTAGGTCTGGCGCTGTCCAGTCCGGAACTGGAAATCCTGGGCGTGTCGGCAAGCTTCGGCGATACAGCCACACGGGCCAAGATGCTGGACCGCATGCTGGGCGAACTCGGTCACAATGATATTCCCGTGGCCATGGGCACCCCCGCCAATGTCAATCTCAACGCCTTTACCCAGCGCCGCTATGCCGAAGGCGGGCAGTTTAAGCGCGCCAATCATGTGGCGTCGGTGGATTTCGTGCTGGAGCAGGCGCGCAAATATCCCGGCCAGGTGAGTTTGGTCGCCATCGGGCCGCTGCCCAATGTGGGAGCCATGATCGACAAGGATGTTGCGAGTTTCCGCAAGCTGAAACGGGTGGTGATCATGGGCGGCTCGATCCGCACCATGACCGATCCCTATGGCGTGGCGGCGCCGATCGCACCGCATCCGGAATGGAACATCAAGAACGACATCGCTTCGGCCCAGAAACTGTTCGCGACCGGTGTGCCCTTGCTGGTGATGCCGCTGGACTCCACGGCCAATCTCAAGATGCATGAAGTGGCGCGCACCGCTTTGTTCGCGCATGGCAGCATGCTGACAAATATCCTGGCGGGCCTGTATTACGAGTGGAGCGCTTCTACCCGTTCGCCCACGCCCACGCTCTACGATCCCATGACTATCGCCGCGATGCTGGAGCCGTCTCTGTGCCCGCTGATACCCATGCACATCAGCGTCGATGAAGCGGGCAACACCAAGGAAACACCGGGTGCACCCAATGCCCAGGTCTGTCTGCACTCCGATGCCGACGCTTTCCTGCAGTTCTATGTGAAGAGGGTCGCCGGACACTGATGGACCCGCAGCAAGTCTATAACCAGGCGCGGCAGGCACAGGCAGCCGGCAATCTGGCGGAGGCGGCTCGGCTTTATGGCCAGCTCGCCGCAATTTCCCCCCCGCCCGAAGTACGCGTGAACTACGCCAATGTGCTGGCCCGGCTGGGCCGGCACGCCGACGCCCTGACGCAATATGACCAGGCGCTGGGGCTGAAGCCGGATCTGTTCGAAGCCCTGTTCAATCGCGGCAACCTGTATCTGGAGATGCAACGCACGGTGGAAGCGCTGGCCGACTACGAGAAGGCGGTGGCGGTGCGCCCCGGCGTGTCCGGTGTATGGAACAATCGCGGCACCGCTCTGCGCCGCTTGCGCCGCGCCGAAGAGGCGCTGGCCAGCTATCGGCAGGCGGTGGCGTTGACGCCGGCCCATGTCAACGCCCTGACAAACAGCGCCATCGCCCTGTTCGATTTGCGCCGGTTGGATGAAGCCCTATCGACGGCGGATGCCGCGCTGGCCATCGAGAAGGATTTTGCCGAGGCGCTGTACATCAAGGGCAATATCCTGCGCGACCTGGGCCGGTTGACGGATGCGCAAGCCTGCTTCGCACGCGTGCTGGAAGTGGCGCCAAGCAACGCCTTTGTCTTGAACGGCCTGGCGCAGATGACGGCCGCGCTGTGCGACTGGCCGAAGATGGCGGCGCTGGCGCCACGGCTGGAGAGCGACGTGGCTGCCGGCCGTTCGCTGATCCAGCCTTTTGTGCTGATGGGCTATAGCGAAGATGCTGCTCTGCTGAGACGCTGCGCCGAAACCTATATCCATCGCATCGCGCCGCGACAGCCGCCGCTGGCGCAGGGCAAATACAATCACGAGCGTATCCGGCTGGCCTATCTGTCCGCCGATTTCCACGCCCATCCCACTGCCCAGTTGATGGTGGAGCTGTTCGAACGTCATGACCGCAGCCGCTTCGAACTCACGGCCATCGCCTTCGGCCCCGGCGACAACAGCCCCATGCGCCGGCGGCTGGTGAAGGCGTTCGATCATTTTGAAGATGTGCGGCACCTGAGCGACCTGGAAACCGCCAAGATGATCCGTGCCCACGAGATCGATATTGCAGTGGACTTGAACGGCCACACCCATGAGGCGCGGCCCGGTATCTTCAGCTTTTCCCCTGCCCCGGTCCAGGTGAATTACCTGGTCTATCCCGGTACCACCGGCGCGGCCTATATGAATACCATCCTGGCCGACCGCATTGTGCTGCCGCTGGACCAGCAGCCGCACTTCAGCGAAAAGATCGTCCATCTGCCCGATTGCTATCAGGCCAATGACGCCACGCGCGCCGTGCCCGCCGCGCCGTCGCGGCAGGAGGCCGGGCTGCCCGAGGATGGCTTCGTGTTCTGTTGCTTCAACAATAGCTGGAAGATCACCCAGCCCGTGTTCGACATCTGGATGCGGTTGCTGCAACAGGTTCCGGGCAGTGTGTTGTGGCTGCTGGACTCAGCTGCTCGCGACAATCTGCGCGAGCAAGCCAAGGCCCGCGGCGTGGGCGCGGAACGGCTGGTGTTCGCGCCCAGGCTTTCGTCCGACCAGCATCTGGCGCGGCATCAACTGGCCGACCTGTTTCTCGACACCCTGCCCTACAATGCCCACACCACCTGCAGCGATGCGCTGTGGGCAGGCGTGCCGGTAATCACCTGCTACGGCAAGGCCTTTCATGGCCGCGTCGCCGCCAGCCTGTTGAAGGCGATCGGTCTGCCGGAACTGGTGACCATGCGGCCGCAAGACTATGAATCCACCGCGCTGGAATTGGCGAAAAATCCTGCGCTGCTGCAAGCCACTCGCGACAAGCTCCAGCGTAACCGCCTGACCACGCCGCTCTATGACAGCGACCGCTTTCGCAGGAATATCGAAGCGGCTTACGAGGCCATGCTGGCCTGGCCGGAACGCGATCACTGACACATCAAGCGCGGGTGAACCTACTGTGCGTCCCGACCAGCAGCCGGCGATGTACGCTCGATAAGCTGAAGATCTGGTTCCGGATTTTCGTAGTGAATCAATCCATAGAGGGGAAATTTGATTATTACGCCCTTCTTTAGATAATTCCACTGAGCCTCCGAATGGCCGGCTGTATATTCTTCAGTGTCGATTGACGCTACGACCACTCCGCCTCTGTCCTCCCCCAGCTTAACCCGATCCCCCAACTTCACATCTTGTCCATCCGCATACTTCATTTCGCACCCCAGCGAGCGATGAGGACAATTCTAAAGCGCTTTCGGCCTCTTGCTCGGATCGAAACCGTAGAATTTCTCCGGATTCTCCACCAGGATGCGGTGGCGCAGCTTTTCATCGGGCGCCCATTCCGCCAACAAGTTCAGCAAGACTACATCATCCGGCATCGCCACCGGATTGAGCTTCTTGGTGGCATCGGGATGCGGCCAGTCGCTGCCCCACACGCAACGCTCCGGCGCCGCCTTGAGATAACCTTTGGCGGCCTCGCTGGCGCCGGCATAATGCGGCGCCGTCCCGCCACCATAGAGATAGGCGCCCGACAGCTTCACCCAACCCTTGCCGCTGTCCAGCAGCTTGCGGACGGTGACGAATTGCGGACCCTTGGCGTCCACCGCCCGGCCCAGATGGTCGATGATAACCGGCACCGGCAGGCCCAGCAGCAATGATTCCATCTGCACCAGTTGCTCCGGCGGCATGTTGCACTGGATGTGCCAGCCCAAGGCGGCGATGCGCCGGGCCAGCGGCATCACTTCCTCCGCGCTCACCGGATTGCCCAGCCCGAACTGCACCCGTACCCCCCGCACCCCGGCCGTGTGCAGCTTCTTTAGCTCCGCATCGGTGACCTTGGAATTCACCACACAGACGGCGCGGCAATTCTCGCCAAGCTGCGCCAGCACATCCAGCACGCAACTATTGTCGGTCGCGTAGGTGGAAGGCTGCACCATCACATTGCGGCTGGTGCCCAGCTTCTTCTGCAGGGCGCGATAATCCTTCACCGTCGCGAAGGGCGGCTTGAGGATGGCGTTGGGGTTGTAAGGAAAACGCGGATCATAGATGTGATGATGGCAATCGGTGGCGCCGTCAGGCACCGCAAAGGAGATTTTGGTGTCCCTGGCAAAAGCTGATGTGGTGGCAAGTGCCAGACCTGCGCCGATGACGCCACGGCGGTTGAGACGATCCATGCCGATTCTTCCCCGTACCATTTTTATTTCTTCCCCGAATAAGTGACTTTCCACACCGTCTGTCCGAGATCGTCGGCCACCAGCAGGCTGCCGTCCTTGGCGACCGCCAGTCCCACCGGGCGGCCCCAGGCCACGGGCGGATTTTTGCTTTTGCCATCCCAGAAGCCAGTGAGGAAATTGTCATAGCCGCCGACGGGGCGGCCGTTTTTCATCTTGATCCGCACCACCTTGTAGCCATGCGGCTCGCTGGTGTTCCAGGAGCCGTGCAATGAGACAAAAGCATCGCCCTGGTACTCGGTTGGGAAATTGCCGCCCGTATAGAAGACCAAGCCTGTGGGGGCGCTATGGGCGGGAAACAGGACATCGGGCACCACTGCCTTGGCCACCATGTCGGGACGCTTGGCGCCCAGGTCCGGATCAGGATTTTTTCCGATATAGCTCCAGGGATAGCCGTAGAAGCCACCCGGCTTCACATAGGTGAAATAATCGGGCGGAAGATTGTCGCCCAAGCCGTCACGTTCATTGACCGCCACGAACAGGTCGCTGGTGCCCGGATAGACCGCAATGCCCACCGGATTGCGGATGCCCGAGGCATATTCAACCAGATTGCCTTTGGCATCGACCTTGAACACTTTCGCGCCCGGCTGATATTCCGAAACATTGTCGTGGCTGCCCATCTCCACGAAGATGGACCCATCGGACGCCAGCGCCAGATTGCGGGTCGCGTGCATTCCGGAATTGCGCAGGTCCAGTGCGATGGTGATGCGTTCCGGCTTGCCCGCTTTGGTCTGGCCCGGCTTGTAGGGCACCCGCCATACCGCCATCAGGTCGCTGTAGTAGAAATAGCCATCCTTCAGCGCCATGCCCTGCGGCTTGTTGAGGCCGCTGACAAAGGTGAAACGCTGGGGCGCCTGGCCGCCATTGTTGGAATCGCGCAGTACCGTAATCTTCCCGGCACTACGCTCGCTGACAAAGACATCGCCATTGGGCGCGGTCAGCAGGCCGCGGGCATTGTCCAGATGATCGGCGAAGATGGAGACTTCAAAGCCCCGGGGCGCCGCGGGCTTCACCCCTGATGGACGCGGAATGTCCTTGTTGTTGTTGGCCACCGCGGGGGTGGCATAGGGCTTGGGCAAATCCGAGGGCTTGAGCAGGAAATGCTGGCCCGGCCGGTCGGCGGCGAAGGCCGCGGTCGACGCCAGCACCGGTATCAGAACTGTCATGATGCGTTTCATGTCTCTCCCGGGCCGCAACAGCCTTATCTTTATGAAACAATGATGGCGGGGTGCGGCCCCAAAAACAATGGTGCCGCGCGGCCTTACCGGCTAAAAGCCGGGCCATGAGCGATCCCGATACCCGCAAGGCTCAAGCGCGCGCCTGGTTCGAGACTCTGCGCGACCGCATCATGGCCGCTTTCGAAACGCTGGAAGACGAGGCGCCCGCACAGCTTTATCCCGGCACGCCGGGCCGCTTCGAGAAAACGCCCTGGATCCGGGGCGAACACGAAGGCGGCGGAGTGATGGGCATGATGCGCGGCCGGCTGTTCGAGAAGGTCGGCGTGCACACCTCAACCGTGTATGGCGCTTTCTCCGAGGAATTCGCCAAGCAGGTCAAAGGCGCCGCCACCGATCCGCGTTTCTGGGCCAGCGGCATCAGCCTGATTGCGCATATGCGAAACCCCCGCGTGCCGGCAGTGCATATGAACACCCGCATGATCGTCACCACCGAAAGCTGGTTCGGCGGCGGCGCCGATCTCAATCCCACATTGGATTTGGCGCGAACCCCGCGCCATCCCGATACGGTGGATTTTCATGCGCGGCTGAGGAAGGCCTGTGACGCTTTCGACAAGGAGTGGTTCCCCAAATACAAGAAATGGGCCGACACCTATTTCTGGCTGCCGCATCGCGCCGAGCCGCGCGGCGTGGGCGGCATCTTCTACGATCATCACGACAGCGGCGACTGGGACCGCGACTTCGCTTTCACCAAAGCGGTGGGCGAAGCCTTTCTCGACATCCAACCCGCAATCATCCGCCGCCGCATGGAGGAATCCTGGACCCAGGAGGAACGCCACGAACAGGCCAAGTGGCGCGGCCGCTATGTCGAATTCAACCTGCTCTATGACCGCGGCACCCATTTCGGCCTGAAGACCGGCGGCAATGTCGAAAGCATTCTCTCCTCCATGCCGCCGGTTGCGGAGTGGAAATGAGCTTGCGTATCGGCTCGCGCGGTTCGCCGCTGGCTTTGGCGCAATCGCGCCTGGTGGCGGCAATGTTGGCCCGGCAGGCGGGCGCTGACGTATCGGCTTTCCCGATTGAAAGCTTCATGACCAGCGGCGACCGCATTCTGGGCCGCTTGCAGGAACAGGGCGGCAAGGGCCTTTTCACCAAGGAACTCGACGAAGCCTTGCTGGACGGGCGCATCGATGCCGCCGTGCATTCCATGAAGGACCTGCCCACCCGTCTGCCCGCCGGCATTGTGCTGGCCGCGGTTCCGGCGCGCGAAGATCCGCGCGACGGCTTCATCGCCCTGCACGCCAAAACCTTGAAAGACCTGCCGCCCGGCGCCACCGTCGGCACCGCCAGCCTGCGCCGCCAGGCCCAGACCCTGCATCTGCGGCCCGACCTGAAAGTGGAGCTGTTGCGCGGCCGGGTGGAAACCCGGCTGGCCAAAATCGAAAGCGGTGCCTTCGATGCTACCTATCTGGCCCTGGCGGGCCTCAAGCGGCTGGGGCTGGAACAGCACGTCGCCTCCATCGTCGACAGCGAGGCCATGCCGCCCGCGCCGGGCCAAGGCGCCCTGGCAATCACTGCGCGGGCCAGCGATGTAAAAGCCCTGACGCTGCTTGGAGCGCTGGATATCGCCGAACATGCCGTCACCACCACCGCGGAGCGCGCTTTCCTGCAGGCGCTAGACGGTTCCTGCCGCACCCCCATCGCGGCGACAGCCAGCATCGCGGACGCCAAGCTTTCCTTCCTGGGCGAGGTTCTCACACCCGACGGCAAACATTGCTGGCGGCGGCGCGAGAGCGTGGTGCTGGGCGCGGATCCCTCCGCAACCGCCCGCGAACTGGGCCTGCGCCTGGGGGCGGAAATCAGGGAGGAAGCCGGGCCGCTTTACCAGACCCATTTTGGCGACAATGGTTGGTGACCGAAGCCCGGTCCAGGACTTCATCCACCTTTGATTTCCACTGCAAAGCGGAGCGCATCTCCCCTTTGCAGTCTGGCCGTTTTGGCGCAGCATCCGGCCCGGAAACAAGGCGCCCAAAAAAGCGCGCCGGCGGGAGAACGGCCATGCTCAGCAAACGCGAATTCGTCACCAGCACCATCACTGGCACCATCGGCGCCGCTCTGTCTGCCGCCGCACAGGCGCAACCGGCCAAACCCGCCAACGGCCTCAATCCGCCACGCAAGATTGAGCACGGCATGATGAAAACCACCAGAATGTTCAAATACCCGCCGGGCTATGGCAACGGCCTGGCGGTGGCGCCAGAAGGCCTGTGGATTGCGCAGCAGAAACTGACCGGGGACTCGGCCAAACGGTATGGCGTGCCCGAGCCCAGTGACATCCGCGAAGCCGCCTGGCTGGTGGATTGGAACGGCAAGCTGCTCAAGACGGTAATGACCAACTGCCGCAATTGCTCCGGCATGGCTTATGGAGATGGCTGTGTGTGGATGATGGCAAACCAGGAACCGCAGGGCTGCTTCCAGGTCGACATGAATGGAAAAGAGATCAGCCACCGTCAGATTCCCTTGGCCATGCCGGGACAGAATGGCGGCGGCAGCCATGGCGCCCAATGGCGAGACGGTAAATTGTGGATCGCGGCACTGCGCCCCAAGCTGCTGTTGCGTGTCGATCCCAAAACCTGGGCTCCCGAAGTCGCAATTTCGACTTACAACATGCCTGACAAACCACGCTCACACGACCTGACGTTCGACGCGGACGGAAATATCTGGCTTGTGAACGGCAACGACAGCACCGGCTACAAGGAGGGCAGGCCTGGGTTGGTAAAGTATGACGGCAAGACCGGCGAAGTTATCGGCACCTATGATTTCCTTCCCGGCTCCTGCGATCCGCACGGCCTGGAATTTCACAACGGCACTTTGATCAGTTGCGATGCCGGCATCCATCCCGGCTGGCCCAATGGCGACAGCCCGCATGCGGGCTGGGTCTTCAAGATCGAGCCGGCGTAACGGATCGCGCTCTTATTGGCGCGAGACATACAAACGGTCCGAAGCGACAGCCTGCGGAGGCTTGGCTTGCATTGTTTGAGAGCGTCGCTGCAAAGCAGCATGTTTCTACCCTTTGCAGCCCACCGATTTTGACGCAGCATCCCGCCCGCAAAATCAAGGCGCCCAAAGAGACATCAGGCGCCGATGGGAGAGACATTATGCTCAGCAAGCGCGCATTTGTGACGGGAACAATGGCGGCCGCGGTGGCGACAGCCGCACGGGCCCAGGCAGCCAAGGCCCAGACCACCGCCAAGATCACCTACGGACCCCAAAGGCCCAAAATCCAACACGGCATGGTCAAGACCACCAAGCTGTTCAAGTCGCCGCCGGGCTTTGCGAATGCGTTGGCGGTGGCGCCCGAAGGCCTGTGGATCGGCCAGCAGAAACTGTCCGGCAAGGCAGCGCAGTCCTACCACCTGCCCGATCCTGCCGATTTGCGCGAAGCCGCATGGCTGGTGGACTGGAACGGCAAGCTGCTCAAGACGGTGCAAACCAATTCCCGCAACACATCGGGCATGGCCTATGGCAATGGCTGCGTCTGGATGATGGCCAACCAGGAGCCGGAAGGCGTGTTCCAGGTGGACATGAATTCCAAGGAGATCAGCCATCGCCAGATCCCCTTGGGACTCCCGGGGCAGGACGGCGGCGGCAGCCACGGCGCACAATGGCATGACGGCAAGCTCTGGATCGTGGCCAACCGGCCCCGCCTGATGCTGCGGGTTGATCCCAAAACCTGGGCGCCGGAAGCCGCGATTCCGATCTACACCACCCCTGACAAACCGCGCTGGCATGACATGACGTTCGATGCCGACGGCAATATCTGGATGGTCACCGGCAACGACTCCAAGAGCTACAAGGAGGGAACGCCGGGTCTGGTGAAATATGACGGCAAGACCGGCCAGGTGCTGATGACTTATGACTTCGTGCCCGGCTCCTGCGATCCGCACGGGCTGGAATTCCACAATGGCTCACTGATCAGTTGCGACGCCGGCATTCATCCGGGCTGGCCCAACTATGACAGTCCGAGTCATGGCTGGATTTTCAAGATCGAGATGGCGTGAGAAAATCCTAGCGCGAGGGCCGCAACAGAACCGCGCTAGCTAGTCGACGCGGAAACCCGGACGCATCGCGATATAGCTTGAGTCCAGCGCCGCGATGCTGGGGCAGCCCAGCAGTTTCAAAGTGCGGATGAGGTCGGCCCGGAAAATCTCGATGGCGCGTTCGACGCCGGCGTCGCCCGCCGCCGCCATGCCATAGGCATAGCCGCGTCCCAACAGCACCGCCTTGGCGCCCAGGCCGATGGCCTTGACCATGTCGGAACCGCGGCGGATGCCGCCATCGAACAACACTTCGATCTTGTCGCCCACCGCTTCCACGATGCCCGGCAGCACGCGCAGGCTGCCGGCCACGCCGTCCAACTGCCGTCCGGCATGGGTGGAGACGACGATGCCTTGTGCGCCCGCATCCACCGAACGCTTGGCGTCGTCCACGGTCATCACGCCCTTCATCACAATGGGGCCGTCCCATTGCTCACGGATCCATTTGAGATCGGTCCAGGAGACTTGCGCCGATTCCAGCGCCGCCGCCACATCGATCGCCGCCAGCGGACCGGAGCCGGGTACCACGATATTGGGAAAGGGCCGTGTCATGCCATCCATGATGAAACCCGCCAACCAGCCGGGATGGGCCAGGATATTCGGCAAATAAGGAATCTTGGCGAAGGGATTTTTGCCCATCAACGGCTTCATGCCATTGCGCACATCGCGCTCGCGATTGCCCGCCACCGGTGTGTCGATGGTGACAAACAGCGCCTTGTAGCCGGCAGCCTTGGCGCGGGCGATCGAACCCTCCGCCGCGCCGCGACCGCCTGCCAGATAGAGCTGATAGAAGGTCGGACCCGGCGACTGCGCCTTCACATCCTCGATGGTGTGACCCGACATGGTGGAAAGAATATAGGCGGTGCCGTTCCGGCCCGCCGCCTTCGAGGCCGCCAGCTCGCCGCGCGGATGCATCAGCCGCGAATAGCCGATCGGCGCCAGGATGAACGGCAGGTCCAGCTTGTGGCCCAGCACGGTGACGCCCAGGTCGCAGGCCGGCGTCGCCACCGCGAAACGCGGCTTGAACAAAACCTCGCGGAAGCAGCGTTCGCTGTCCTTCAGGGTCACTTCGTCGTCGGCGGCGCCGTCGAGATAATCGAACACCGCATCCGGCAGGCGGGCCCGCGCCAGGCGGCGCAGATCCTTGACATTGACGACACGCGGAGAGGCGAGATTCATGAACCGGGGCCCAAAGACAGCGGGTTCTTATGCCCGCAAAAAGCGCCAGCTTCCAGAGGCCTGTTGTCCCGCCCTCTCACCATGAGCGAGGCTGAATAATCTCTCCGGCATTGCCCGCCGGACCAGCGTCTAAAAGGCGGAAATGCCGGTCTGGGCCCGCCCCAGCACCAGGGCATGGATATCGTGGGTGCCTTCATAGGTGTTGACGGCTTCCAGGTTCATCACATGGCGCATGACATGGAAATCGTCGGCGATGCCGTTGCCGCCATGCATGTCGCGCGCCGCCCTCGCGATCTCCAGCGCCTTGCCCGTGTTGTTGCGCTTGATGAGGCTGATGGCTTCCGCGGCCAGTTTGCCTTGTTCCATCAGCCGGCCGGCTTGCAGGCAGGCGGCGAGACCCAGGGTGATCTCGGTCTGCATGTCGGCCAGCTTCTTCTGATAGAGCTGGTTGGCCGCCAGGGGGCGCCCGAACTGCCGCCGCTCAAGGCCATAGGAACGCGCCGCATGCCAGCAGAACTCCGCCGCGCCCATCGCGCCCCAGGCAATGCCGTGCCGTCCATGATTGAGGCAGGAAAACACCGACTTGAGTCCGTCGGTGCCCGGCAGCAGGCGGTCCTCGGGAATCTCCACATCCTGCATCACGATCTCGCCGGTGATACTGGCACGCAGCGAGAATTTGCCTTCGATCTTGGGTGTGGACAGGCCTTTGTCGCCGCGTTCCAGCACGAAGCCGCGCACCCGGTCGTCCAGCTTGGCCCACACCACCAGGAGATCGGCGATGGGAGCATGCGTGATCCAGGTCTTGGCGCCTGACAGCACGAAACAACCCCCGGTTTTGCGCGCGCGGCTCTGCATGCCGCCGGGGTCGGAACCGGAATCCGGTTCGGTCAGTCCGAAAGCGCCGACCCATTCCCCCCGCGCCAGCCGGGGCAGATATTTTTCCCGTTGCGCCTGGCTGCCAAAAGCGTGAATCGGGTGCATCACCAGACTGGATTGCACCGACAACGATGAGCGGAAAGCGGAATCAACCCGCTCCACCTCGCGCGCGATCAAGCCATAGGCAACCGGCGAGGCGCCGCCGAATTCCGGCAATGTGCTGCCCAGAAATCCCAACGCGCCCATTTCCTGCAGCAAGGCACGGTCGAAACTCTCCTGGCGGTGCATATCGCGCACCAAGGGCATCAGGCGCGACTGCGCGAAATCATGAGCGCTGTCGCGCACCAGCTTTTCCTCTTCGCGTAGCGAAGAGTTCAGCAGCAACGGATCGGCCCAGTCGAAACGCGGCCAGATGTCGGTCATTCCCAGCCCAGCAACAAAACAGGGAGGCGGTATGCTTCCCATCCGGGAACCATATCGCCATCCCTGTGCCGCCCGCAAAGGGTGAGGCCCGACCGGCATGCCGGTCAAATCGGTCCGTCGCTAGGTCTTGAGCGGCAGCGAAAGACGCGTCGTGCGACGACCGATTTGAGGGCCGAACGCCCTGAGCACAAGCGAAGGGCAGGTGCTTGGGAGTGGCTTATTTCAATTTGATTTTGTGACCTGACCCTCAGCCATGCCGGCCTTGCTTCCGATACCCGGATTAACAGGATTTTCCTGATCCGCCGGCATGGGCATCACCTTGTCCTGATGGCCGGCAAGCTTGGCGTTGGTCTGAGGCTCCGCGCCGGGTTTGTTCTTGCGCAGGTCGTGAGATTGGGGGTTCGCCATGGCAGTCTCCTAAACGGTCCTTGCATGGTAACGGCCCAGAGCCATTGGGGTTTCAGCGGCGGAACCTGCGCTATTTTCCAGTCTCGGATATCCACGCCGCCACGTCACGATCCACCTGCTCCCCTTCCAGGTCCCGCAGCAGCATGTGATAGCCCTGCTCATAACGCTTCACCGTCAGCGGAAGTTTTGGCGTTTTGTTTTCCAGCCCCGCGATCACCGACTGGGTCGGCTTGGCGGGAATGATCTGATCTTTGGCGCCATAGAGGAAGAGGATCGGCGGCGTACCGGCAATCCGATCCGGCGCGGTGCGCGCCTCGTCCATCAGGTTGACCAGTCCGAACAGGGTGTCGGTGCGGGTCTTTTTCTGGAACAGGGGATCGCGGCTCAACGCCCGCAGCATCTCCACATTGTCGGACGGCACGATGGTCACCACCCGCCCGGCGGCGTTGTTGGATAGGATCATGCCGGGCAGCAGATGCGTCACCAGGAAGAGCGCGGCCCGGTAGGTCAGCGGCATGTCGCCCCGCGACCAGACCGCGGGCGCCACCAGGATCACGCCATCCACGGCGGGCGGCTTGTCCGACGCCAAGGCGGTGAGCACCACCGCGCCCCCCATGCTCTCTCCCAGTATGAAAACCGGAACGCCGGGATAGCGCATACGCGCCGCCGCGACCGCGTCAGAAAGATCGGAGCGCATGGCATCGGCGCCAGCCCAGACACCAGGGTTTTGGCTCAAGCCAAAGCCGCGCTGGTCATAGGCCAGGGTGGTGATGCCCAGCCTGGCCCACACCTTGCCCGGCATGTCGAAGGCGTTGGAATAATCGCTCATGCCGTGCAGCCCAACGATCACCGCGCGCGGTTTGTCCACGCCCTGCGCATCCCAATGGCGCAGCGGCAAACGGGTGCCGTCCCGCGCGATGATGGCGTCGCTGGCCAGCTCTGGGGTCACGCTGCCTTCGACGGACGGGGCAAAACTGGGAGCGCAACCGGCAACAAGCAGCAAGACGCAGGTGAGAAGAATGCGCACGTCACACCCGGTCGCTCTGCGCGGCAAAGGCAAGAAGAGGAAAATCCATGCCAGACCTTAACCAAAACGCTCTAAAAGGGTAGCAGCCCGATCATGGCGCCGGAAAGGCCGCTGGCCATAGTGCCCGCCACCAGCGCCTTCAGCGCCAGGGAGACGACCTCGTCACGCCGCTCGGGGATCAAGGCGCTCATGCCGGCGATCAGGATGCCGACACTGGCGAAATTGGCGAAACCGCACATGGCATAGACCATGATCTGGGTGCTGCGGGCATCAAGCGTCCCCGCCGGAAGTCCCGCCATTCGGAGATAGGCCACCAATTCCGTGAGAACCACCTTGATACCCATCAGTCCCCCGGCGGTGCCGGCCTGCTGCCACGGCACGCCCAACAGCCAGACAAAGGGCGCGAACAGCCAGCCCAAAATTCTTTCCAAAGTCAGCGGCGCCCCGCTTACTCCGGGCAACTCGCTGAGCACGAGGTTGGCCAGCGCCATCAGCGAGGTGGTCACGATCAGCATGGCCAGGATGTAGAGATAGATTTTCAGCCCGTCCTCGGTGCCCTGTGCCATCGCATCCATGGTGGAGCGGTAATGCACGCTTTCCTGTTTCTCGGTGAGATCGGTCTCGGCGGGTCCAGGCACCATGATACGCGCCATCATCACACCTGCCGGAAGGGACATCAGCGACGCCACCAGCAAATGGCCCAAGGCACCCGGCAACACATCGCGCAGGATGGTGGCGTAAAGCACGAACACCGTCCCGGCGATCACCGACAGACCCACGGTCATCAGAATGAAAAGCTCGGTGCGGGTCAGCCGCGCCAGATAAGGCCGGATCACCAGCTGGCCTTCGATATTGCCCAGGAAAACCGTGGCCGCGGCACTCAATCCTACCGCGCCGCCAAGCCCCAAGGTGCGCTTCAGCACCAGCGCCAGCCCATGCACGATGACCGGCAGGATGCGCCAATGCCAAAGGATGGCGGACAAGGCGCTGATCACCATCACCAAAGGCAGGATGCCGAAAGCCAGGTTCACCATGGCGGTCGGATGGGTGACGGTGAAAGGCGCAGGTCCTCCCCCCAGATAGCCGAAGATGAAGCTGGTGCCCGCGCCCGTGGCGCTGGACAGCACCGATACCAGGCCGTTGAGGCGGAACAGCCAATCGCGAACCATGGGCAGCTTCAGCAACACCAGCGCCAGCGCGGCCTGCAACAGCAAGGTCCCCACCACGACACGCCAATGGAAGACCCGGCGATCCTCGGACAGGGCCCAGGCTGCCGCGATCAGGACGCAAATTCCCAGCAACGATTGCAACTGGGCCGATTGCAGATGCATCGATGGTACGCCCGCCAAAACCCCGCCAGGCACGCTACACTATTTCCGCTCCGGCAAAAGCCGCGCCTCGGCATGACAGAAAGACGCGCCGGGATTAGTGTCACACAAGGGAAGAGAGCTTGTGACTTCAAAACCGGCAGGATCGCAAAAAATTGCCGCCCTGGCAGGCGCCCGCGCCTTTCCGCCCCTGATGGTGGTGATGTTCCATTTCAGCGAGGGTCATCATTACAGCGGCTGGCGGCCGTTGGATTTCCTCGCCACCCGCGGCTATCTGTGGGTGGAGTTCTTTTTTGTCCTGTCCGGTTTCATCCTGACTTATGCCTATTGGCCGCGGCTGAAAGACCTGTTCCGCCGGGCGGGATATCTGGCATTCCTGCGGGCCCGGCTGATCCGGCTCTATCCCCTGCACCTGTTCATGCTGCTGCTGATCTTGGCCCTGGTGATCGGATTGCGGGCGCTGGCCGCGCAGGGCGGCTATATCTCCATTTTCGACCTCAAGTATCACCAGGATGTCAGCGTCAAGGGCTTCTGGCTCAGCCTGTTGCTGCTCCATGCCTGGAACAGCATGGGATCGCTGACCTGGAATGGCGTGTCCTGGTTCGTCAGTGTGGAATTTGCGCTGTGCTTGCTGTTTCCCGTTTTTCTGTGGCTGGCGGAAGGCCGGCTGTGGCGCGGTTTCGCCTTGATCGGGTGCGGCCTGGCGGGATTGCTGGCGCTACTCTTGACCTCCAAGCATGGGTTGGACATCACCTTTCACAATGGCGTGTTTCGAGGCTTGTCGGATTTCTCCATCGGGGTAGGCATGGCGGTTCTGTTTAGGCGCCTCAATCCGCGCGATCGCGTACCGGAATGGATGCACTCGCTGCTGCAGCTTCTGCTGCTCGTCTTGCTGGGTTATGCGGTGATGAATACCGGCTGGTCTCACACCCGCATGGACATCTTCACGGTGCTGCCGCTGATGGCGCTGGTTTTCGCGCTCGCCTTCGACCGCGGCATCGTCGCGCGCCTGCTTCAGATGCGCCTGCCGCAAGTGATGGGGGAATGGTCCTATGCCGTCTATCTGGGCCAGACCGCGTGGCTGCTGGCGATCCGCTTTTTTGAACAACGGCTCTATCCGCCGCCGGAAACCATCGTTCTTGGCATGCCTTTTTCCAGCCTGATCTGGTGGCTTGAGCCGTTGCTGCTTGTGATCGTCTGTGTCTTGTGGGGCGGCTTGCTGGCGGAATATGTCGAACTGCCCGCCGCCGCCAGATTGCGCCGGCAATTCGGCCGCCGCCTTGACCCGCAAAGCGTGCCCACGCCATCCTGACTGGAACGAACAACGAGGAAGCCCATGGCCATCACCTTCAAAGACAAAGTCGCAATTGTTACAGGTGCCGGCGGAGGCCTGGGCCGCGCCCATGCCCTGCATCTGGCGAAACTGGGCGCCAAAGTGGTGGTCAATGATCTGGGCGGTTCGCTGGACGGCAGTGGCGGCAATTCCCAGGCGGCCGAAAAAGTGGTCGCCGAAATCATTGCCGCGGGCGGCGAAGCCATCGCCAATGGCGCGTCGGTCAGCGATGACGCAGGCGTGGCCCATCTGGTCAAGCAGACCATGGATAAATGGGGCCGGATCGACGTGCTGATCGCCAATGCCGGCATCCTGCGCGACAAAAGCTTCGCCAAGATGGAGCTGAAGGATTTCGAGGCGGTGATCAATGTTCATCTGATGGGCACCGTCAAACCGGCCAAGGCGGTTTGGGAGATCATGAAGGGGCAAGGCTATGGCCGCATCGTGGTCACCACTTCTTCCACGGGCCTGTACGGCAATTTCGGCCAGACCAATTACGGCTCCGCCAAGCTGTCGCTGGTGGGCTTCATGAATTCGCTGAAGCTGGAAGGCGCCAAGGACAATATCCGGGTCAATGCGATCTGTCCGGTCGCCGCCACGCGCATGACCGAAGCCTTGATGCCGCCTGCCTTGCTGGAAATGCTCAAGCCCGAATTCGTCTCGCCGGCGGTAGCCTATCTGGCCTCCGATGACGCGCCGACCGGAGTGATTCTCACAGCCGCTGCCGGTGTGTTTGCCGCCGCGCAGTTGGTTGAGACCGATGGCGTCAATCTCGGCCATGGCGCTACCGCCGACGAAATTGCTGCGCATTTCGGGGCGATTTGCGACTGGACCACGGCGAAGCATTACGGCCAGGGCGGCGAGCAGAGCGCCAAATTTTTGGCGCGAGTCCAGGAAAAACCGCAGCTGGGTTAACATCGTCACGCCTTGTTACAATTTGCGTGCGTGCGTTTTGCATAGACCTGCCTCTCCTTCATGCGCGTTAGCGCGGCATCGCCTGCAGGCGCGTAGGGTAGGTTGGCGGCCAAGCCAACCGAACGCCGGAGCGCCAAAAAAAGCAAAAATGTGCAGACCGGAGGGGTTCAATAAAAAAACTTTCGCTTTGTGACGAAATGACTCTTGCAGGCGCTAACGGATTGCCTCACGCTCGCTTTATGGACGACCTGCGCGGCTTAACTGTTCGTACGGCCCGGCCTGAAGACGCCGCCGACCTCGCGCGCATCTATATCGAATCCTGGCAGGACACTTATGCGGGCGTGATTTCCCACGCGCTGCTCGGCTCCATGTCGCACAAGTCCCATACGGCGCGCTGGCAGGCCGCGATCAAGGCCGACAAGAATTTGGGCGCGGTTCTGGCGGCGGAAGATGCGCATCATGGTGTGGTCGGGCTTTGCAGCCTGGGGCGCGCGCGCGACGGCGCATTGGGCTTTGAAGGCGAAATCTACACGCTGTACGTCGATCCCGCTTTCCTGGGGCGCGGCGCGGGGCGGGCTCTTTTGTCCGGCGCCTTTGACGTCTTGAAGGAGCGCAAGCTCAAATCCTGCCTGATCTGGGCCCATGCCCGCAACAATGCCTGCTTCTTCTATGAAGCGATGGGTGGACACCGCGTCGCCACCCGCATGACGCGGCTGATGGGCGAATTGACGCCGGAGATCGGCTTCGGCTGGAAGCGGCTGGCGACCCGGAAGCAGACGCGGGCGATTCAATCCCGCTCGGATCAGTCCTAGGCGCGCCGATAGCAAAGCCGTTCGTCAGATATCCTTCGGCCGCACAAAGTCCACCAGCTTCCCGGTGCCCTTGGTCACGTCGCGCCAGCGGCCCACATCGAAATCCAGAATGGCGACGGCGCTGGTGGGGAATTTTTCCTCCAGCGCTTCATGACGCACCCGCTCCTTGCGCCGCACCGGCTCGCGCGCCAGCAGGGTGGCACTCTCCTCCAGACCGGGATTGTGTCCCACCACCATCAAGGCCGAGATCCTGGCGGCGGCACCGCGCACCGCAGCCAGGATTTTAGCTGGATCGGCGAGGTACAGATTGTCGCGATATTCGATTTCACAGTCCAATTCCTGGACCGCCAATTCCGCCGTCTGCACGGTGCGTGCCGCCGGCGAGCAAAGGATCACGTCAATCCGATGGCCGCTCTTGCGCAGATAACGCGCCATGGCGCTGGCGTCCTGCATGCCGCTGAGCATCAGGGTACGATCGAAATCCTCGATACCGGGTTCGGACGGCACCGCTTTGGCATGCCGAAACAGAAACAGCCGCTTCATAAGCGTCTTTCCCTGGTTACGCGCCCCAAAAAGCGACGCGTCCTAGACCCGCGAATCCCGCATAAAGCTTATGTTCTTGACCCCCAAGGGGCAACCGCGCGACAAAACCAGCCTCAAGCAGCGCGCGGCGCCCGCCGAAACTGCCTGCAAGGACAGAGGTTAATGGCCACAAATAAGAAGACCGGGAAATGGCGCAAACGCACCTTGGCCGTGCGCGGCGGCACCGCCCGTTCGCCCTTCCAGGAAACGTCCGAAGCCCTGTTCATGACCTCAGGCTATGCCTATGAGACGGCGGAGGAAGCCGAGGCCCGCTTCAAGGGCGAGATCGGCGGCTTTCAATATTCCCGTTTCGGCAATCCCACTGTCGCGATGTTCGAGGAGCGCATGGCGCTATTGGAAGGCGCCGCCGTCGGCCGCGCCACCGCCACCGGCATGGCGGCGGTCACCGCCGTCTTCCTGTCCTCGCTCAAGACAGGCGATCATGTGGTGGCGGCGCGGGCCATGTTCGGCTCCTGCCTGCATGTGGTGGAGCAGATCCTGCCACGCTTCGGAATCACCTATACCCTGGTGGACGGCGCCGACACCGGGGCCTGGGAAAAGGCGATGACGCCCCAGACCCGGTTGCTGTTCCTGGAGACGCCCTCCAATCCCACCCTGTCGCTGGTGGACATCGCCGCGGTGGCCAAGATCGCCGACAAGCACGGCGCGCGGCTGGCGGTGGACAATGCCTTTGCCAGCCCGGCGCTGCAGCGGCCCATCGAATTCGGCGCCCATATCGTGATCCATTCCTCCACCAAGTATATCGACGGCCAGGGACGCGCCCTGGGTGGCGTGGTGCTGTGCGACCAGGAATTCCTGGATCAGCATCTGCAGGTGTTCCTGCGCAACACCGGGCCCAGCATCAGCCCGTTCAATGCCTGGCTGCATCTCAAGAGCCTGGAGACGCTGGAGCTGCGCATGAAGCAGCATTGTGAAAATGCCCAGCGCGTCGCCGATTTCCTCAGCCGGCAAAAGAAGGTGACGCGGGTTCTTTACCCCTTCCGTCCCGATCACCCGCAACACAATCTGGCCCGCGCCCAGATGGATGGTGGCGGCGGCGTGGTGGCATTTGAAGTGACAGGCGGCAAGACATCCGCCTTCAAGCTTGCCAATGCGCTCAAGCTGATCGACGTTTCCAACAATCTGGGCGACTCCAAGAGCCTGATCACCCATCCCGAAACCACCACCCATTCCAAGGTGGCGCCGGAAGAACGCGCCTCCTTAGGCATCACGCCCGGACTGATGCGCATTTCGGTGGGGCTGGAGGATGCCGACGATCTTTGTGACGATCTGGAACAGGCGCTAAAAGTCGCTTGAGGAGTTCTCCCATGGCCGAGCATCGCATCACGCTCAACTGGGAAAAGGGCGAGACGCCTTTCACCTATGACGCCTATCCGCGCAACCACACGATCGTCTTCAAGAATGGCCAGGAGACTGTCGTTGCGTCAGCCTCGCCGGCCTACAGGGGCGATGGCAGCAAGGCAGATCCGGAAGACCTGCTGGTGGCAGCGCTTTCGTCCTGTCACATGTTGAGCTTTCTGGCCATCGCCGCCAAGAAAAGGCTGACCGTGACATCTTACCGGGATGATGCCATTGGCTTTCTGGAAAATGACTCTCCAAATGGTAGTGGGGGTAAACTTTGGATGACACGCGTGATCCTGCGGCCCAAGGTTGCGATCGACACCGATGCCGAAACCCTGGCGCATATTCATCATCAGGCGCACGAGGCCTGCTTTATCGCAAACTCGGTGAAAACCCAGGTTTCCGTTGAAATTCAGAATTGAAGCAAGCGCGGGTTAACCCAAAAGCGCCTTGCGCCGAATTGTCGCTTGCGTGGAACAAATCCCGGTCCGATACTTCGCCATATGCAGGATATGGAAGAAAGCCGCCCAACGGTCAGTCACCAGTATGAGCTGGAGACGCGGCGCATTCGCGTGGCGGTGAAGCCGGCCTATCTCGACGATCAATCCGATCCGGAAGATGACCGCTATGTCTGGGCCTACACCGTCACCATCGAGAACCGCGGCGCGGAGCCGGTACAACTGCTGTCGCGCTACTGGAACATCGTGGATGGCCAGGGCCGGGTGCAGGAGGTGCGCGGCGCCGGTGTGGTGGGCGCTCAGCCGGTGATCGCGCCGGGCGAGAGCTTTCAGTACACCAGCGGCTGTCCGCTGGAGACCGCGTCCGGCACCATGAGCGGGCGCTACCAGATGATGAGCGCCTCGGGTGAAAGCTTTGAGGCCGAAATTCCGGCTTTTCTGCTGGAAAGCCCCTACGAGCGCCGGCAGATTCACTAGCCTTTGCGGCATTAAGCCGTAGCAAGCCTGTGGTTGAAACCGCTGCTCGCGCGGGCGAAACTCTTCCATGAGCAAGCCAACCCGTGAAGAGGCCGAAAAGGCCATCGAAACCCTGCTGCGCTGGGCGGGCGACGACCCCACCCGCGAAGGATTGGCCGACACCCCTGCCCGCGTCGCCAAGGCATTCGAGGAATGGTTCAGCGGCTATGGCCAGGACCCCGAGGAATATCTCACCCGCACCTTCGAGGAGATCGAAGGCTATGACGACATGGTGATCTTGAGGGACATCCGCTTCGAGAGCCATTGCGAGCATCATCTCGCTCCCATCATCGGCCGCGTCCATGTCGGCTATCTGCCCACCAGGCGGGTGGTCGGCATCTCCAAGCTGGCGCGGGTGGTGGAAGCCTATGCGCGGCGCTTGCAGGTGCAGGAGAAGATGAATGCCCAGATCGCCAACACCATCCAGAAGGTGCTGCAGCCCAAGGGCGTGGCGGTGGTGATCGAAGCGGCGCATCAGTGCATGACCACGCGCGGCGTGCACAAGACGGGCGTCACCATGGTGACGTCCACCATGCTGGGCGCCTTCCGTGACAATTCCGATACCCGCCGCGAATTCCTCAACATCATCGGCAATCCCGCCAGCCGCGAAGATCGATAATGTCCGCAAGCCTGGATCTTGTGCGGGAACTGATCGCGTTCGATACGACCAGCCGCGACTCCAACCTGGCGCTGATCGACCATGCCCAGGCCTTGCTGGAGAAGGCCGGCGCACGCTGCCGCCGCACCTTCAATGAGGCCGGCGACAAGGCCAATCTGTTCGCCACCATCGGCCCTGACGGGGATGGCGGCTTTGTGCTCTCCGGCCATACCGATGTGGTGCCGGTGGACGGCCAGGACTGGTCGACCAATCCGTTCCAGCCGGATGTGCGCGACGGCAAGCTTTATGGCCGGGGCGCCTGCGACATGAAAGGTTTTGTCGGCACCGCGCTTGCCATGGCGCGGGAGATCGGGCGGGCGAAGCTGAAGCGGCCGATCCATTTCGCTCTGTCCTATGATGAGGAAGTGGGCTGTGTGGGGATCAAAGGCCTGCTGGACGACCTGAAAGCGCAGAACCTCAAGCCGGCTCTGGCGATCATCGGCGAACCCACCCTGATGAAAATCGTGGGCGCTCACAAAGGGGGCGCCAAGCTGGTCACTCGCTGCTGCGGGCGGGAGCATCATTCCAGCGGCCCGGAAAAAGGCGCCAATGCGGTGATGATGGCGGGCGAGTTCGTGGCCCTGCTGGACAAGGTGTGGGACGAATTGCGCGCCGATGCCGACCCACGTTTCGATCCGCCCCATTCCACGGTGCAGGCCACCGTGATCCATGGCGGTACCGCGGTGAACATCCTGGCCAAGGAGGCGGAAGTGACCTGGGAATATCGCTGCCTGCCCGATCGCGACCCGGACAGGATCATCGCGCGGGTGAAGGACCGCGCCGCCGCCGAAGTGCTGCCCAAATATCAGCGCCGGGCGCCGGAGGCCGCCTTCGACACCACCTTGCACGCCCAATATCCCGGCTTGGCGATGGACGAGGACTCCCCCGCCATCCGCCTGGCGCGGGAACTGACCGGCGCCAACCAGGTCGAAGCCGTGGCCTATGGCACCGAAGCGGGACATTTCCAGAATTATGGGATTCCGGCGGTGATCTGCGGCCCCGGCTCGATCGAACAGGCGCACCGGCCGGATGAATTCTGCGCGCTGAGTGAGCTGGAAGCGTGCGAGGCGTTCCTTCGCAAAGTGATTGCGAAAGCGTCGGCCTAAGCCAACGACTCCGGCCCGATCTCATGGGTCTTACCGCAAAATTCACAGCGGGCCCGGATGATGCCGTCGGGATCGGCCAGGCCGGCGCGATCCTCGGGCGCATAGCTCTTCAGCACCTGGGTGATGCGCGCGGCGTCGCAGTCGCAGCGGAAGATCACGGCTTCAGGCGGCTGGACCCGCACTTCATCTTCGTGAAACAGCCGCCACAGCAAAGTCTCCGGCGCCAGCGAGGTATCTACCAGCTCCAGGTCTTCCACCGTCTTGAGCAGCAGCGACAGCCTTTCCCAATCGTCGGAACGGCTTTCGCTGCCCTGCTTGGCCGACTCCGGCGTCATCTGCAGCATGATGCCGCCCGCCCGCCAGTGCGGCTGGGGATCGCCGGCGACATAGAGCGGCGCGGCCGCCAGCCGGATCACGGTAGGGAGCTGTTCGCTTTGCGCAAAATAGGTTTCCGCCGAAGCGCCGATGCCGTCGGGCGAAAGTTCGACAATGCCTTGATAGGTCTTGCCGCCCAGCTTGGGCTCGATGGTGATGGCCAAGGCCCCCTTGCCCGCCAGTTTGTCGAATTCCTTGGCATCCAGCGCGGCGAAGCGTTCCGCGTCCAGCCGGGCATAGCCGCGTACGCCGCGGCTGCGATTCTCGTCGGCGCCATAGTAGTCGGCCGTCACCAGATCGAGCGGACCGTCGCCCTTGGTCTGAATGGTAAGCCGCCCGTCCAGCTTGAGCGCGGTTCCCAACAGTGCGCCCAGCGCCACCAGCTCGCCCGCCACCCGTGCGGCGGGTTCCGGCAAGATATGGGCGCCCAAAGCGCGCGCCGACGCCGCGTCCAGCCGCACCAGCCGCCCGCGCACGCCGCACCTTGCGATGTCGAATGGCAGGACGAAGTCGCCATAGGGCGACGGCTGGGGATCCATTTTGTCAGGCATGAACCGCTATATGGCGCCGGAAGCGCGTCAGTTCAACCGGTCCATGCAATTCGGGCGGCTCAGGACAAGGCCCAGGCCAGGATCGCTTTTTGCGCATGCAGGCGGTTTTCCGCCTCGTCGAACACCACCGATTGCGGCCCGTCGATCACCTCGTCGGTGACTTCCTCGCCGCGATGGGCCGGCAGGCAATGCATAAAGATGGCGTCCTTCTTGGCACGGCCCATCAGCGCCGCATTGACCTGGTAAGGCCTCAGCAGATTCTGGCGCTTGGTTGCATTGTCGTCGCCCATCGACACCCAGGTGTCGGTGACGACGCAATCGGCGCCTTCGACCGCGGTCTCCGCATCGGTGGTGAAATTCACCAGCCCGCTGGGCGCGGCCCAGTCGCGAGTTTCCTGATCCACCGTCAATTCCTTAGGCGAGGCCACATTCAGCTTGAAGCCGAACCGCACCGCCGCATGCACCCAGCTTGTCAGCACATTGTTGCCGTCGCCGGTCCAGGCCACGGTGGCCCCCGCAATGGAGCCTTTATGCTCCTCATAGGTCATCACATCCGCCATCACCTGGCAGGGATGGGACCATTTGGTGAGACCGTTGATCACCGGGATGGTGGCGTTGGTGGCCAGTTCCTCGACCATTTCGTGATCCAGCAGGCGGATCATCACCGCATCGACATAGCGCGAGATCACCCGGGCGGTGTCGGCGATGGTTTCCTCCCGCGCCAGCTGCATCTCATTGCCGGTCAGCATCAGGGTCGAGCCGCCCAGCTGCCGCGCCGCCATGTCGAAGGAGATGCGGGTGCGAGTGGACTGCTTGTCGAAGATCATCGCCAGCACCTTGCCGTCAAGCGGCTGGTCGGTGTCGGGTTTGCCCTTGGGCAGGCCGGTGCGCGAGAACTTGCGCTTGCGGGCGTCAGCGATGATGGCCTTGAGCGTGGCACTGTCGTGGTCGGACAGGTCCAGGAAATGCCGGGGTCTGTTCTTTAAGGGCGCGTTCATTGTGCTGCTGCCTTTTCCGCTTCCATCTGGGCGGCGGTTTTGTTCAACAATTCGATGCCCTCGCGGGCTTCGGCTTCGCTCAAGGTCAAAGGCGGCAACAGGCGCACCACATTGTCGCCCGCCGGCAGCACGACCAGGCCATTGGCCCGCGCCGCGGCGATGAAGTCCGCACTTGGAGTCTTCATCTTGAGCCCGATCATCAGCCCGGACCCGCGCACGCTATCGAACACATCGGGATGAGCAGCCACCAACCCGCCAAGCTGCTGATGCAGGTAATTGGCGACCTTGTTGACGTGATCCAGGAAACCCGGCTCCAGGATGATGTCGATGGCTTCATTGCCCACCGCCATGGCCAACGGATTGCCGCCATAGGTGGTGCCGTGTGTGCCCACCGTCATGCCCTTGGCCGCTTCAGCCGTGGCCAGCACCGCGCCGACCGGAAAGCCGCCACCCAACGCCTTGGCCACCGTCATGATGTCGGGCGTGATGCGCAAACCGTCATAGGCGAAGAACTTGCCGGTGCGCCCCAACCCGGTCTGGATCTCGTCGAAGATCAGCAGCAGACCTTTGTCGTCGCAGAGCTTGCGCAAGGCGCGCAGGAATTCCGGCGCGATCACCTTGACGCCGCCTTCGCCCTGTAAAGGCTCGATGATGACGGCGCCGGTCTGGGGCCCGATCACCTTGTTCAGCGCTTCCAGGTCGGTGTTCAGGTCGCCTTTCAAAGCAATCTGGTCGAAGCCGGGCATGCGGGGGCCGAAGCCTTCCAGATATTTCTCGTTGCCGCCGGCATTGATGGCGGCATAGGTGCGGCCGTGGAAGGCGCCCTCGAAGCTCACGATGTGGAAGCGTTCGGGATGGCCGTTGGCGAAGTGGTAGCGCCGCGCCATCTTGATGGCGAGTTCGATGGCCTCGGTACCCGAATTCACGAAAAAGACGGTGTCGGCAAAAGTGTTGGCCACCAGCTTCTTCGACAGGCTTTCCTGGCCCGGCACCCGGTAGAGGTTGGAGGTGTGCCACAGCTTGCCCGCCTGCTCGGTCAGGGCCTTGAGCAGCCGGGGATTGGCATGGCCGAAGGCGTTGACGGCGATGCCCGCCCCAAAGTCCAGGTATCGCTTGCCATCCTCGGCGAAAAGGTAGGAACCCTCGCCACGGACGAAGGCGATATCCGTCCGATTATAGGTGGGAAGCAAAGCCGGAAACACGATCAGACACTCCTTTTTGGGCGATCGGCTGGCGCCTAACGCCCTTGTTGATGGGCGGTCCGGCTCACGCCTAACGCCCTGGTTTGGATTGAAATAAAAGTACAAATCGCAGTTGGAAGACTGCGTTTATCTGCTTTCCGTGACGCTCCTACAACCCCGGACGCGGCATCGCGGCCCTGCCCGCGCCGACGGGCCGGGCTGGCAGTTCCCGATGGAATCATGTGGACAAGGGCCTGGACGGGCCCCGTAACGCTTGTGCGAAAGACGCGCCGGGATACTGTATCTAGTGACCGGGGGGTCGCTTAAGCCCGCCCTGGCAGCCTAGGAGCGAGAGCCATGACACAGGCAAATTGGTCGGATGACCGGGTCGAGCAGCTCAAGACATTGTGGACCGAGGGTCTCTCGGCCAGCCAGATCGCCCGCGCCCTGGGCGGAGTTACCCGCAACGCGGTGATCGGCAAGGTGCACCGGCTGGGCCTGGCAGGCCGCGCCAGCCCCTCGCGCAGCGAGCGCCCCCGGCTGCCCATGGCGCCCAAGGCGCCCAGCGTCCGCAGCCATGTCCCGGCCGTGCCGGTGGTGGAGGAAGACCCGCTGCAACTGGCAGACGGCAGCCACGCCACGGTGCTGACCATCAGCGACCGGATGTGCCGCTGGCCGATCGGCGATCCCGCGGCCTCGGAATTCCACTTCTGCGGCCACAGCCCCAAGCAGGGCTCGCCCTATTGCGAGGCCCATGCCCGCAAGGCCTACCAGCCGCAGCAGGCCCGCCGCGACAGCAAGGACAACAAAGGCAGGCTGGCGGGGTGAGACGCGGCGCGCGCGAGCGCGTGAGCAGGTCCAGTGGACCTGCGAGAGCGTCGAACGCCCGGAGCACAAGCGACGGGCCGGATGAGGCACGTCATGCTGTAAATGCCGCATCTGCCATGGCAGATTTCCCGCCATGAGCGTCTACAACTATTCCGCGCCCCTGCTGAATGGTGAGCCCGTCTCGCTATCCAAATGGCGCGGCCGGGTGCTTCTGATCGTCAATACCGCCAGTCATTGCGGGCTGACGCCGCAATATGCCGGGCTGCAGCGCCTGTATCAGCAACTGGAGCCGCATGGCCTGACCGTGCTGGGCTTTCCCTGCAACCAGTTCCTGGCGCAGGAGCTGGGCAGCGAAAGCGAGATCACCCGTTTCTGCCGCGAGAATTTCGGCGTCACCTTTCCCATGTTTTCCCGGCTCAAGGTCAATGGCCGCAGGACGCATGAGTTGTTCCGCTTCCTCAAGAAAGAGAAGCCGGGTTTTTTGGGCACGCCCGGCATCAAATGGAATTTCACAAAATTCCTGGTCGACCGCGACGGCAAGCCGGTGGCGCGCTACGCCCCGCGCACATTGCCCGAAGCGCTAGAGGCGCCGATTAGGAAGCTACTTTAGGTTTTTGACCGCGAGGAATTTTGCGACCAGGGTCCTACCCTCCCCTTGAGGGAGGGTCGAAAAATTCGAGCGTATCGCGCGAGGATTTTTCGGGGAGGGGTCATTACTCGGCAACCACAGCCAGACCCCTCCCCGAAATTTGCTGCGCAAATTTCGACCCTCCCTCAAGGGGAGGGTGAAAGGTGGCTCAGCGCAAAAGGTCGGGCGTCAGGCGGCCGAGGTGGCCCCTACATTGGCGGCATCCAGCGAATAGCCTGCCGATCGCACCGTGCGGATGGGATCGGTGGCGCCTTCGATATTGAGCGCCTTGCGCAGGCGGCCGACATGCACGTCGACCGTGCGGGCCTCGACATAGACGTCGCTGCCCCACACCGCATCCAGCAACTGCTCGCGGCCGAATACGCGGCCGGGATGCTGGATCAGGTGATCCAGCAGGCGGTATTCGGTGGGGCCCAGATGCACTTCGGTCCCGGCCCGGCGCACCCGGTGGGCGGCGCGGTCCATCTCGATATCGCCGACCTGCACCACATCTTCGGCCAGGCTGGGGCGGATACGGCGCAGCACGGCGCGCAGCCGCGCCAGCAATTCCGTCATGGAAAAGGGCTTGGTGAGATAATCGTCGGCGCCGGTATCCAACCCGCGGATGCGGTCGGATTCCTCGCCCCGCGCCGTCAGCATGATGATGGGGACATTGCGGGTTTCCTGGCGCGAGCGCAGGCGGCGGCAGACCTCGATGCCCGAGAGCTGCGGCAGCATCCAGTCCAGCACCACCAGGTCGGGCTGCTCCTCGGCGGCGACCAGGAGAGCTTCCTCGCCATCGCGGGCTTCCAGCACGCGGTAGCCTTCCCGCTCCAGATTGTAACGCAACAGGGTGACCAAAGCGCTTTCGTCTTCAGCCACCAGGATCGAAGGTTTGCTCATGCGTGTGTCTCGTAGGGAACCGATGTTTCGCTGGTGGTGTCCGCCTTGGGGCGGTTGGCGGCCAGGTGGCCGGCGCGCACCATGTGGTACACGACTTCGGCGATATTGGTGCAGTGGTCGCCGCAGCGCTCGATGTTCTTGGCGACGAACAGAAGATGGGTGCACAGGCTGATCGTGCGCGGATCCTCCATCATGTAGGTGAGGAGTTCGCGGAACAGGCTGTTGTAGATCTCGTCGATTTCGCCATCGCGGTTCCATACCGCTTCGGCTTCCTCGGCATTGCGGCTGGAGAAGGAGTCCAGCACCTGCTTGAGCTGGTTCTGCGCCGCCTTGCCCATGCGTGCCAGGCTCTGGGTGAGGCGGATGGGCGGCTCGCGGTTCAGCACCAAAGCGCGCTTGGCGATGTTTTTGGCCAGGTCGCCGATGCGTTCCAGTTCCGAGGCCGTCTTGATGGCTGCCAGGGTTTCACGCAGATCCACCGCCATGGGCTGGCGCAGGGCCAGAAGCTTCAAGGCGCGGTTCTCGATCTCCTGCTGGATCTCGTCGATGCGGATGTCGCCGCCCACGGCGCGCTCCGCCGCCACGCTGTCGCGGCGGGCGATCGCCTCGATGGCAGCGGCAAACTGAGCTTCCGCCAGGCCACCCATCTGCGCCACCAGGGCGGACAACGCTTCGAGCTGTTCCCCGAAGGACTTGACGGTATGTTCGGTCATCGCGGTCTTCCCTCGCGGGGTTGCTCAACCCCGCTTAAGCGGTTCAGGCCACTCCTATGCGACTGTTTTGTAACAATTCGGTGACAGGCCCGGGAGTCGCGGCTTTTGCCGGTGTTTCCGGGGGCGCGGCCGGCAAAAAGACTGTGAAAGTGCTGCCTTCGCCCAGCTTGCTCTCAATGCTGAGTCGGCCCTGGTGACGGCTCACAATGTGCTTGACGATGGCCAGACCCAGGCCGGTACCGCCTCTTTCACGGCTGCGCTTCACGTCCACCCGGTAGAAGCGTTCCGTCAGGCGGGGAATAGCGGTAGGGGCGATGCCTTCGCCGTCATCGCGGACCGCGGCGGAGACCTGGCCGTCCGACTGTCCCAGGCTGATCTCCACCTTGCCGCCTTCCCGGCCGTATTTGATGGCGTTGTGAACCAGGTTCTGGAATAGCTGCACCAGCTCATCCTGCTCGCCAACCACCGGCGGCAGGCCCGCAGCCGCCTTCACGGTCAGGCTGATACCGTCCTGCGCTGCCAGCGGCTTGAGCGCGTTTGCCGCTTGGCGCACCACGCTTTCCAGATCGATGCGGCCTTCCGGTTTGACATGCTCGTTCATCTCGATGCGGCTAAGCGACAGCAGATCGTCGATCAGCCGGCGCATGCGGGCGGCTTCCACACCCATGATATTCAAAAACTGGTCGCGCGCCGCGGGGTCGTCCTTGGCATGACCGCGCAGGGTTTCGATAAAGCCGGTGACCGCCGCCAGCGGCGTGCGCAGCTCGTGACTGGCATTGGCGATGAAGTCGGCGCGCAACTGCTCGCTGCGCTTCACCATGGTGAGATCGTGCAGCAGGACCGCGGTCACCGAGGGAGACAGGCTGATGCGCGCGGCATAGGCTTGGTAATGCCGTTCGATGGGTACCGGAAGGCTGAAGGGAACATTGGTGGCGATGCCATGGCGAGCCTGGGCGATGGCAGCGAGCACCTCGGGATTGCGCAGCACCGAGGAAGCACGTTTGCGGTCCAGGCCGGGCCCCAGCACATCGCGCATCGAGCGGTTGACGAACAGCACCCGCTCGTCATCGTCCAGCAGCATCACCGGGATGGGAAGCTGGTCCATGAACACCCGTGTCATGGGCGGCAGGGCAGCCAGCGGATCGTCGGCCGTCTGCTCGGCGGGACGCAGGATCGGCTCCTGGAAATTGACGAACTGGGCGATCAGGAGGACCGCCAGCCCCAGGGCGGCCAAGCCCCAGAAAAAACCCGCTCCCGCGAAAAGCGCCAGGACGCCGCCGGCAATTGCGCCAATTACGAAGGGCCACGCCGTGGCGCGCAGGCGCGCAAACGATTCCACCATCAGCCCATCATAGTCTCGAATGCGACGATCCGGTAACGGCGCTAAGAGCTTACGATGACAGGGCTTTTATCCGTGTACGGAAACAGATTGGACGTCCCGCGATGCAACTTCTGCTGGCAGGTCCTGGCCGGCCGCCTGATAAAGCGTACAGTCACAGCCAAGTCAGGGCTGGAGTTGACGCAGACAACCCGTCAAACCTAGGCGGGGAAAGGGGCGAATCATGAGCCAGGTCATCCTTGCGGAAGACGAAACCCAGCTGCGCCATTTGATTTCGGCCATGCTGGCGGAAAAGGGGGTCAGTGTTGCCGAAGCGGCCGACGGCCTGGAGGCATTGGAGCTTTTGAAGACCAATCCGGCCGCGATGCTGCTTCTGTCCGACATCGTGATGCCCAACATGAACGGCTATGAGCTGGTGGAAGCCTCGCTCAAGCTGCGCCCCGAGCTCAAGATCCTGATGATGACGGCCTATGCCGCCGACCGGCCGCCGCCGGCGGCGCTGAAGGCGCGCGAGATCCGCACCCTGATCAAGCCGTTCGACCCCGACCGCATGTGCGACCTGGTCGTGGACATGCTGGCACGGCCCTAGGTCAAGACGGAAGTCACTCGGGCCTGGTGCGGCCGCGCTTGATCTCGGCCCGGTGTTTCTTGCCCTCCAGTCTTTTGCGTTTGCTGGCTTTCGGGATTTTGGTGGCGCGGCGCGGCTTTTTCGGCGTCGCCGCCCGGCGCAGGATTTCCACCAATCGCGCACGGGCATCGGCGCGATTTTTCTCCTGTTCGCGGAATCTCTGCGCGGTGATGACCAGCATCCCGTCCCGCGTCAGCATGCCATCCAAAAGCAATGCGGCGCGTGCCAGTTCCGTGAGGCTGGGAGAATTGCGCGCGTCGAAGCGCAGTTGCACGGCACTTGAGACTTTGTTGACATTCTGGCCGCCGGGGCCGGATGCACGGATGAATTTTTCCTCGAGCTCGTGATCGGGAATGATGATGCGTGGGGTTACATAAAGATTCCCTGGGAGACTCATGCGCCGAACACCTTGCGCAATTCGCTTTTCATCAGCTTGCCGCCTTCATTGCGCTTGAGGGCCTGATACGAGACATGCACCTTGACCGGCACTTTGAACGCCGCCAGCCGGTCTGCGGTGAAATCCTGCAGCACCTTCTCGTCTACCGTCGCACCGGGGCGCAACTGCACCAGCGCCGCCGGTACTTCACCCAACAGCGGATGCGGCAACCCGACAAGGGCCGCATCCACCACAGCCGGGTGCTGGCTGAGAATATTCTCCACCTCGGCGCAATAGATATTCTCGCCGCCGCGGATCAGCATGTCCTGACTGCGATCCAGGATGGTGCAGAACCCCTCTTCGTCCAGCATGGCAAGGTCGCCGGTTTTCAGCCAGCCGTCGCGGAAGGCTTCCGCCGTGGCATCCGGCCGATTCCAATAGCCTTTCACGATGTTGGGCCCGAAGGCCCACAATTCTCCCGGCACACCTGGGGGCTGTTCCACGCCGTCCTTAACGACCTTGAGGCGGCCGACCGGCAGGACCGGACCGCAGCTCAAGGGACGATGCAGATAGTCTTCACCCGAATGAGTGGTGCAGGTGGCGGAGGTCTCGGTCATGCCCCAGCCCTGCCCCGGCATGGCGCCGAGTTGGTCGCGAATGCGATGCGCCAAAGATGCCGGCGATGGAGCACCGCCGAAGATAACGAGCTGCAGCGAGGACAAGTCGTGGTTATCCTCCACCTCTTCCAGCAACGACAAGGCCACGGCCGGTACGCCGCCGGTGACCGTCACCCTCTCACGGGCGATCAGCGCCAGCGCCTCCTGCGCGCCAAATTTGCGCATCAGGACCAGCTTGCCGCCGGCCGCCATGTTGGGCAGCAGAATGGAGAGGCTGCCGATAACATGAAAAAACGGCACCGCGATCAGCGTGACGCGTTGTTGGGTTGCAGCCGCCGGCGCCCCGCCCCTGCGCAACACGTTGCGCGCGTTGGAGAAAGGCATGGCAAATATATTGGTGGTGAGCGAGCGGTGCGTACCCAGCGCGCCTTTTGGCGCGCCGGTGGTGCCGGAGGTATAGAAAATGGTCGCATCATCTTCCGGTGACAGCGCCACATCGGGGATGGGCAGATCGGGCAGGTCCGCCCAACGGGAAGGTGCGCCGATAACGTCTTCGAGCACTTCGATGCCCGGTGGCGAATTGGCGGCGCGGGTCACGAACACCTGCTCGACCGAGGGCGGCAGGTCTTTCAGCCGCGCCAACCGCTCGGCATCGGCAAAGACGAAGCGGGCGCCGCAATCCAGAATGCCGTAAGCCAGCTCTGTGCCACTCCACCAGGCGTTCAGCGGGACCACAATGGCACCGGCCAGCAGCGCACCCATGAACACAACCGGCCATTCCGGCAGGTTGCGCATCACCAGCCCCACACGATCGCCTTTCTTCAGGCCGCGCCGGACCAGCACGTCCGCCACTGCAAGGCTGGCGCGGGCGAAAGCGTCGTAAGTGATCCGCTCGTCCCGATGCACCAGGAATTCGCGGTCCCCGAAGGCGCGCGCCGCAACAAATACCTCCGCCGCCATGGCCGGTACATGCTTCCACACACGCATCGCCACGCCGCGCAGGCTGATTTCGGCGGTTTCAAAAGGGGCGCCTGGCGCGGTCAGGCGGGCATGCGCTTCTTCCAGGGATAAAGCGGGCCAAGGACTGTCATTCATGGTGGAGCTTAGTATAACGGCTGGAATGACCATGCACGCAGGATTTTCAAGCCAAAGACTGGAACGCGTTCCGCGTTTCCTGCAGACCCAGATCGATGCCGGCCTGTTGCCCGGCGCGCTCACTTTGATATGGCGGAGCGGAGAGATCGTCCATCACAGCATGGTGGGCCTGATGGACAGGGAGCGCGGCGTGCCGATGCGCGAAGACGCCATCTTCCGTCTTTATTCCATGACCAAGCCGGTGACGGTGGTGGCCCTGCTGATGCTGATGGAGGAAGGCAAGATCGCGCTGGACGATCCGGTTGCCCGTTTCATTCCCGGCTTTGCAGGTTTGAAGGTTCAAGGCGGCATGCAGACCAGGCGCGCCATGACCGTGCTGGATCTGCTGCGCCATACCGCGGGCCTTACCTACGGCTTTCACAACCGCACGCCGATCGACGCCCAATACCGGCGCGAACGCATCGCGGAATTCGACACCGAAGGCGGGCTGGAGGCGATGATCGCACAACTCGAAAAACTGCCGCTGGAATATTCCCCCGGCGAGGCCTGGATCTATTCGGTGGCGACGGATGTGGTGGGCTATCTGGTGCAACTGGTCTCGGGACGGCGCTATGCCGATTTCGTGCGGGAGAATATCCTGGCGCCGCTGAAGATGACGGACACCGGCTTTGCGGTCGAAGAGCGCAACCGTGACCGTTTCGCTGCCTGTTATGTGCTGAAGGAAAAGGGGCTGGAGCTCTTCGACGACCCGCGGAATTCACCCTGGTTCGCAGCCCCCAAACTGGAATCCGGCGGCGGCGGCCTGGTGGGGACGGCCTCGGACTATTTGCGCTTCTGCCGGTTGATGCTCAATAAGGGCGAGTTGGATGGGGCACGGCTCCTGTCGCCCAAGACCATCGCCTTGATGACGGCAAACCATCTGCCGCGCGGGGCCGAGATCGCCGACCTGTCGCCTGTCATGGACGCCTTCAACGAAAGCGGCTATCGCGGCATCGGCTTTGGGCTGGGCGTGGCGGTAACCTTGGACCCGGCGCGGGCAGGCATTCCCGGCACGGCCGGCGAATTCGCCTGGGGCGGCATGGCCACCACCACCTTTTTTGTGGACCCGCGGGAAGACATGGCGATGATATTCATGACCCAGGCGATCCTGGACACAGGCAGAAGGGTGCGCCTGCGCCGGGACCTGCGCAGCCTGATCTATGGCGCGATGACGGAAAGCCATGCTTGAGACGAGTCATGCTTGAGACTTTGGCACTCGCCAGTTGGAAAGGCCCTTACGACGCGGCCGTGAAGGCGCGCGCGGTGTCGGCGCTGGAAACAGGCGCGGTGTTGTTCTTTCCCAACCTTGTCTTCGCGCTGTCGGACTCCGAGAAACCGTTCCTGGATGCCAGCGTGTCCGACGGCAAGGCCAAGAATATTTCCCTGGATCACACCACCGGCAAGATGCAGGCCTCTTCGCTGTCGGGGGACAAGGCTCAGGCCCTGGCGGCGATGATCGAGCGTTTCGGCAGCCAGGCCGCCCGACTTGTGCATGACCTGTTGCCCTACCGCCATGTCGAGCGCGCCCGCACCTCGTTCCGCCCAGTGCAGGTCAAGGACCGGCATTACTCCAAGATCAGCGACGACCGCCTGTTGCATATCGATGCCTTTCCCTCACGGCCGATGCGGGGACGGCGCATCTTGCGTTTCTTCGCCAATGTGGCGCCGGATTCGGTCCGGCGCTGGCATGTGGGCCAACCCTTCGAGGATTTTGCGCGCACCTTCCTGCCGCGTGTCGGCCCGCATCTGCCGGGCAAATCCTGGCTCTATGACATGCTGGGCGTCACCCGCGGCCGGCGCAGTCTCTATGACGAACTGATGCTGTCGCTGCATGATGCGGGCAAGCTGGATGCGGACTTCCAGCAAAACAGCATGCACCAGAATATCGACTTTCCCCCCGGAAGCTGCTGGCTGGTGTTCACCGACCAGGTCCTGCACGCCGCCCTGGGCGGAGAATTCGCCCTGGAGCAGACCTTTCACCTGGATGTCAGTGAATTGGCCGAGCCTGCCCGCGCGCCCATCCGGGTGCTGGAACGGTTGAGCGGAAAAAGCCTGGCCTGATCGGCGGTCGACGCGCTCTCAGGCGGTATGGCCGAGGCCGGACAGCTTGTCGCGCAATGCAGAGCCGTCAAAGGGCTTGAGCAGAAAGTCGTTGGCGCCCACGGCCATGGCACTGGCGACCTCATCGGGATCGCTTTCGGTCGTGCAGAACAGGATGTGCGGATGGGCGCCGCCCTGCTGGCCGCGCACACTCTTGATGAAGTCCACGCCCTTCATGCTGGGCAGGTTCCAGTCGAGGAAAATCAGATCCGGCATCTTTTCGCGGACCGAGCGCAGCCCCGTCATGCCGTCTTCCGCCTCTACGACGGTATAGGAAAGCTCTTCCAGGATTTTGCGCGCCACGGTGCGCACCACGCGGCTGTCATCCACCACCAGACAATGTTTCATAAGCGCGCTTTCCCCGCAAAGCACTTAACCCACGATAGGTATAGACCTAGCCGGCGACCAGTTCTACCGCGCCTTCCATCGGCATGATGGCCAATTGGGTGCCCACGCTGTGCGACAACTTGTGCGTGAGAAATGGCTGCACATGACGCGCGTCCACATTCTGCTCCTCGCCCCTGAGTGCGTTATTCACCTCATCGGTGACGCGCGCATTAAGTCCCTGAGCGCGGATGTGGAACGAAGGTGACAACGGGTCAGCGCCCGCCTCTACCGTCACGGTGCCGCCGCGCGGCAGACAGTCGGCAGCCAGCAGGGTGGCATTCATCAGCAGCTTGGCCCAATCCTTGGCCCAGATCAGCCGGGGCACATTCCAGGTCAGTTGGACCTTGCCGCCTTCCAGCAATCCGCTCATCAGCCGGCCGATTTCTCCCAGATCCAGTTCGGCACCCGCAGAACCCGCAGCGCCAAAGGCGATGCGCATGAACTGGATGCGGGCCAGCGCCTGTTCGGCGCTCATGGTCACCAGCTTGATGGCGTCGGCCCGCATGGCGGGGTCGCGCTCATCCTCAAGAACTTCCATGCCGTTGACCACGGCACCCAAAGGTCCGACAAGATCGTGGCAGACGCGGCTGACCAGCAAGGCTGCGAATTCGATTTCAGTCATGGACGAACTCAATGCGGTCCCATTGGTTAGCAATCGGTTAATCAGCCCCTGATGCTTTTAAGGCGGGTCTTAAGGAATTCTTAATATGGACGCAACGCTGTCCCCGCGCCTTCAAACCTTGGTCCGTATCGCGCAGATGGCCGGAAAGGTGGTGATGCGCCACTATGAGGCGGGGTGCAACACGCGGGTGAAAGCCGATCGCTCGCCGGTGACCGATGCCGATGAAGAGGCGGAGAAGCTGATTTTGGCGGAACTGGCCCTGGCTTTTCCCGGCGCGCCGGTGGTGGCGGAGGAAGAGGCCGCCGCAGGCCGCGTGGCCAGCACAGGCGCGCACTTTTTCCTGGTGGACCCGGTGGACGGGACCAAGGAATTCATCAAGCGCGGCGGCGAGTTCACAGTGAATATCGGTGAGGTCATGGATGGAGAGCCGGTGTCGGGCGTGGTGTTCGCGCCCGCTATAGGGCGGATGTTCGTGGGTGCCACAGGCGAAGGCGCGTTCGAGCTGTCCGGCGGCAGCGTGCAGGCGATCACGGCACGCGCGCCCGCGCCCGATGGGTTGGTGGCGGTTTCCAGCCGTTCCCACCCCGATGCCAAAACCCAGGAACTGCTCAAGAGCCTGCCGGTCAAGGGCCATACCAATGCCGGGTCCTCGCTGAAATTTTGCCTGGTGGCGGTGGGGGAAGCCGACATCTATCCCCGTGCCGGTGAAACCATGGAATGGGATACCGCCGCCGGGCATGCCGTGCTGAAGGCCGCAGGTGGAACAGTGACCAACTGGGATGGCTCGGCCTTTCTCTACGGCAAGCCGGGGTTCCGCAACGGGCCCTTCATCGCCAGGGGCAAGTAATCAGCGATCGTAATCGTGGCGACTCGAGTAAAAAACGAGCGCCATCAGGCCGGCGCCCAGCGCGATCGTCACCACAATTCCCATCACCAGGAATAGCCAACCCCAGCCGCTCATATGCACGCCCGCCATGGCGGTCCAGACCTTGAAGGCATACCAGAGCGAGACGCAGAACAGGCCCAGCAGGATCGCCAGTGCGATCCATCCCGCGGGAGAAAGCCGCCCGTCCCGGCTCTTGTCGGAGTGCGTTTCCATGTTAGCTCCCGATCCTAGTCGCATTTCACCTGCAAAAAAGCCCCAATCGGCGTAAAGATTTGGAGCGAATGATTCGTTTCCGCCAGGAAACGCCCCACGAAGGGAAGTCGCGATATGGACCGCAAGAAATTCATCACCGGATTGGTCGCACTGGGGACGGTTCCTGCCGCCGCGGGTTCCTTGCTCAGCACCTTGCCGGCCTTCGCCGCGGACGAGCCGCGCGCGCCCGCATCCCGGGACACCGGCGACGACCTGAGATACACCGCCAACGAGATCACGGACGCCGGCGCGAATTTCTTCGGCATCACCACCGAAGCCATGGCCAAGGCCGTGCAGCACATATTCGGCGATCTGGGCGAGCCCGACGCCTATATCAAAGGCGACGAGGGATCGGGCGCCTTTGTGGTTGGTCTTCGCTATGGCTCAGGCTGGCTGGTGCGCAAGACGCGCGAGCCCCGGCAGGTCTATTGGAAGGGCCCATCCATCGGCTTCGATGTGGGCGCCGACGCCTCCAAATGCTTCACCCTGGTATACAATCTCAAGGAAGACCGCCGGCTGCTCCAGCGCTTCCCCGGCGTGGAAGGCAGCTTCTATCTGGTTGCCGGACTGGGCGTGAACTATCAGCGCAGCGGTGGCGTGACCTTGGCGCCCATCCGCAACGGCGTCGGCCTGCGCGCCGGCGTCAACGCCCATTACCAGGTCTATTCCGACAAACGCGACTGGTTCCCGCTGTAAGTGGCGAGCCGGACTGCTCCAGCCTTGTCCGCAGGCGCTCTTGCGTTGGGCGCGTTTGCACTGGGTGCATTCGCGGTCGGCGCCTTGGCAATCGGTTTTGTTGCGATCAATCGACTGGCCGTGAGAAGGGCCAGGGTCCAGCGGCTTGAGATCGATGAGCTTGTGGTGCGCCGCATAGAGCGTGGGCCGCGCGATTAAGCCGTTGCTTCCTCAGTCTTGGTGTCGACATTGCCGCCACCGCCGACAGCGGGCAGGTACAGCAGCAGCATGGCCGCGACATAGGTGGAGGAGAAGGTCCCCACCAGAATGCCGAACAGGATGGCGATGCTGAAATTGAGCAGCACCGGTCCGCCGAACAGAAGCGGGATCACCGACAGAGCGGTGGCCGCCGATACCAGGGTGGTGCGGGTGGCGATCTGGTTGGTCGACAGATTGATCATGTCGACCAGCGACATGCGTTTGTATTTGCGCCGGTTCTCGCGCAGGCGGTCGAACACCACCACCGTGTCGTTGATCGAATAACCCGCCAGCAGCAGCAGTGCCGCCACGGTGTTGATGTTGAAGTCGATGGCGTAGCCGACCCAGCTCAGGAAGGAATAGAAGCCGGCGGTGACGAAGACGTCATGGCCGGTGGCGATCAGGGCGCCCACGCCATACTGCCATTCAAAGCGCACCGCGACATAGATCGAGATCATCGCCACCGCCAGGATGGTGGCCAGGATGCCGTCATTCAGCAGTTCGCCGGAGATCTTGGGTCCCACCACCTCGGTGCGGCGATATTCATAACCCGATCCCAGCTTGGCCTTGATCTCGCGGGCCACCGCCTGGTCGGCGTCGTTCTGGTCGCCGCCTTTGACCGCCCGGGGCTGGACGCGGATCATCACGCAACTGTTGGCGGGGCGGTCGCATCCACCGCCGCCGCTGAAATACTGGAGCGAGGAGTCCTGAAAGCCCAGGCTATCCACCTCGGCACGCATTTTGCCGATGTCGACGGTCTGAGTGGCCTTTACTTCCATCAGCACGCCGCCTTTGAAATCGATGCCCAGGCTGAAGCCGTGCAGCCAGATGGATAGGACCGAAATCACCACCAGCAACCCGTCCACGCCGAAGGCCCAGAAGCGGTATTTGACGAAATCGACATTGGTGGTTTCAGGGATAAACCGCAGCAGCGGCATGGCTTTGGCTCTTCAAAAATCCGGGCGAACCTACAGGGGGTGCGCCCACCAAACAAGCCGTCTCCGCTCTGGCCCAAGCGCCCGTTTCTGCTAGAGTTTTGCCAAACAGACCGGCAACAGCCGGAACGAGCCCAGGAAACACCCATGACCAAGAGCCTTGCTTGCGCCGCGCTGGCCGTGTTGGCGACACCCGTCTTTTCATTCGCAGCCTTGGCTGAGGCTCCGGCCCCGGTGATCGACAATGAACGAGTCACGGTGCGCGACATCACCCTGGAACAAGGCAAGCCTGGACCCACGATCGAACATGCCGGCGATTATGTGATCCTCTATGTCCAGGGCGGGCGCATCCGCGGCGCCGGCGGCAAGAGTGCCAGCCACGCGTCCGGCAGTGCCTTTTTCGGCCATGGCGGTTCCACCAGCGACACCGCGACCGGCGGAGCGACACATGAAGTGGTGGTGGAGCTGAAAGATTCCCCTTCCAAGACCGTGCCCAACACCACCGGCCTGCCGCCGGCCTTCCCGCGGCCCGGCTCCAAGAAGGTTTTTGAGAACGAGAAAATCCGCGTGTGGAATTATGCCTGGCAGCCGGGCAAGCCCACCCCCATGCACTTCCACAATACCGAAGTGGTGGTGACCTATCTGGGCGACGGCGATGTCGCCTCCACCACCCCGGACGGCAAGAAGACCATCAACCACCACAATCCCGGCGATATCGTCTTCAATGTCGCCAACCGCAGCCATTCCGAGGAACTGGTCAAGGGCCAGCAATCGGGCATCATGATGGAATTGAAATAACCACAACAAAGGGCGCTAGGCGCAAGCCGGACCGCCCATCAATAAAGGGAGACGTTCATGCTCAAGAAACTGTTTCTGGCATCGGTCATCCTGGGCGCTTCCATGCCCGCTTTCGGTCAAGCAACCATTGATCCCACCCGCGCCATCGGACTGACACCGGATCAGATTCAATGGACCAAGGGCGTCAACAACGACACGGCCTGGCCAATCGGCGATCCCAAAAAACCCGGCGCTTGCCTGGAACTGATCAAATGGCACCCCACCCATTTCAGCCGCCCGCACTATCACAGCCATGCCCGCTATGCGGTGGTGATCGACGGCACCTGGTGGGTGTCCACCAGCAATGTCTATGACCCGGACCACAACACTGTGCCCTATCCCAAAGGCTCGGTTCTGACGGACCTGGTCAAGGGCGTGCATTATGACGGCGCCAAGCCGGAAACCGGGGACGGCACCGTCGCCATTTTCATGGACTGTCCGCTGGACGGCACTCCGGCCGAGGTCAAGCCGTAGCGATTTTCTGTCTTCCCAGCATGAATGTGACGGCGGCTGAGACGATCAGCGCCACCGCCATCATCAGATAGGATGCGCCAGGCGAGCCGGTGATGTCGTTGAGCCGGCCCACGCCGAAGGAGCCCACAAAGGAGCCCAGCGCGCCCATGCTGTTGATCAGGGCGATGGCGCCACCTGCCACATTGGCCGGCAGGGTTTCGGCGAGATAGGCGAAATAAGGCCCATAAGGCGCGTACATCATGGCGCCCGCGATTACCAGCAGCGCAAAGCTGGCCCAGAAATTCGTGCTCCCCAGAAGATAGGAGGCATAGAAAGCCGCCGCCGCCAGGGTGAGGCAGGGCCAGACCAGCGGCATGCGCCGCCGCGAGAAGTCGGACCAGGTCGCGACCGATACTTCCGCGATCACCGCCGCCAGATAGGGAACGGCGGACAGGAACCCCAGCTCGGTCATGCCCATGTCGCGTGTCCTGAGGATGGACGGCAGCCAGATCACAAAGCCATAGACGCCGATGCTCCAGAGGAAATATTGCGCCGACAGTGCGATCACTCGCGGGCTTTTGAAGGCGGCGGCATAGTTGCGCACCGGCGCGATACCTTTTTGTTCGGCGGCCAGTTTGGCATCCAGCGCTTGCTGGTCGGCACGGGGCAGCCAGGCCGCTTCGCGGGGGTGATCGGCGACCTGCCACCACCAAATCAGCGCCCATAAGACCGGCGGCAGGCCCTCGATGATGAACATCATGCGCCAGCCCAGGCTGGCCGCCAGATAACCCGACAGCAGCGACATCCACAGCATGGTGACGGGATTGCCCAGCACCAGAAAGGCGTTGGCGCGGGCCCGCTCGGCGGAGGTGTACCAGCGCGACTGCAGGATCAGCATGGCAGGCAGGACCGCGCTTTCCACGATACCCAAGAGGAAACGGTCGAGATAAAGAAGATGGATGTTGGTGATCAGGCCGGTGGCGCTGGCCAACAGGCCCCAGCCGATCAGGCCGAAAAAGATCAGCCGCTTGGCGCTGTATTTCTGGGCGTAGGCCGCACCCGGAATCTGGAACAGGAAGTAACCCAGGAAGAACAGCGAACCCAGCCAGGTGTTCTGTTCGGCGGTGATGTGCAGGTCGGCGGCCATGCCGGCGGCGGCGCCGAAGCTGAAATTGGCCCGGTCGAGATAGGACAGGCTGTAGCTGATGAAAATGACCGGCAGCAACACGGTCCAGCGGCGATTCAAAGAACAATCCCCCGGTTGCAGCCTTTTAAGGCCTGTTCTAGCTTTGCCCCCAGAAAAACCAATAAACGGGGAACGCCATGCACAAGATCATGCACGCCGCCATACTGTCCACCCTTCTGGCTTCGCCAGCCTGGGCCGCCGCCGACACCAAGGTATTGGACCATCACGTCGCCAACATGAAGTCGGGTAACCTGGAGGCCGTACTGTCCGATTATTCCCCCGACGCGGTGGTGGTGACGCCGGCCGGCATGATCACCCCCGATGGCGTGTTCGTGGGTTCGGAAACCCGCAAGCTGTTCAGCGTGTTGACCGGCAAGGACAGCCTGCCCGGCAACAAGACCATGCAGACCAAGTATCAGAATGCGGGCGCCGACACGTCTGTCATGCAGTGGGTGCAGTTCAAGGGCACACCCAAGGAAATCTCGGGCTATGACGTGTTCGTGGTGCGCGGCGGCAAGATCGTGTTCCAGACCGTGGTGGTGAATCCGGCTAAAAAATAATTCTGTCGCGCCGGGCGCGACAGAATTATTGCCAAGCCGCCCGCGCGTCAGCGCGTCGTCGAATTCTGCATGCCTGTCATCTGGTCCCGGCTAGCTGCCGCCCGGCGGTTGTCGTGTTGGTGCGCGCGGGTCTAGGGTCGCCACCTGTCCATCCGCAGCCCGTGAAACCGCATTGTCTCCTGCGTCCAGTCCTGATCCCGCCGCCCTCAAGCGGATGTTGCCCTGGCTGGTCGCGGTCGCCTTCTTCATGGAGTCGCTGGACACCACCATCCTGAACACGGCGGTTCCCGTCATCGCCAAGGCGCTGGCAATAGCGCCGTTGAACATGAAGTCGGTCCTGGCCAGCTACACTTTGAGCCTGGCCGTGTTCATTCCGGTCAGCGGCTGGATGGCCGACCGGTTCGGCACAAGGCGCGTGTTTTCGGCCGCCATCGGCATCTTCACCCTGGGCTCGGTACTTTGCGGCCTTTCCACCGACGTCCATATGCTGGTCGCCTGCCGCATCATCCAGGGCGTCGGCGGCGCCATGATGGTTCCGGTCGGCCGCCTCACTTTGGTCCGCACATTCCCCAAGTTCGAGCTGGTGAAGGCCATGAGTTTTGTCGCCATCCCGGGGCTTGTCGGGCCCATGCTGGGGCCGATCGCGGGCGGGTTGATCGTCGATTACCTGCATTGGCGGGCGATCTTCTTCCTCAACCTGCCGGTCGGGATTGCGGGGCTGATCCTGGTCTACCTGCGCCTGCCCGACTATCGGGAGCGGACCAAGCGGCCGCTGGACCTGGTCGGCATGATCCTGTTCGGCGCCGGCATAGCGCTTCTCTCCTATGTGCTGGAGATTTTCGGTGAGCATTCGCTCAACACCGGCGAGGTGATGGGCCTGCTGGTGATTTCACTGGCGCTGCTGGGGGGATATGCGCTGCACGCGAAAAAGACCACCTACCCGCTGCTGCAGCTTAGCCTGTTCCGCATCCGCACTTTTGCCGCTGCCGTCAGCGGCAGCTTCTTCACCCGGCTGGGGATCGGCGGCATCCCCTTCCTCTTGCCGCTGCTCTATCAGGAGGGGCTGGGGCTGACGCCGGTGCAATCCGGCCTTTTGATCACACCGCAGGCCGCGGCGGCGCTGAGCACGAAGTTCTTCATGCCCCAGCTTCTGTCACGGGTGGGTTATCGCAATGTGCTGGTGGCCAACACCATCCTGCTGGGCCTGGTGCTGATGCTGTTCGCCACCGTGGGGCCCGGTACGCCGGTCTGGCTGATTGTGGTGCAGGCCTTCTGCTACGGCGCGCTGACCTCCACCCAATATAGCAGCATGAACACTTTGGCTTACGCCGATGTCGAGCCGGCGCGCGCCAGCGGCGCCAGTTCCATCGCCAGCACCTTGCAACAATTGTCGATCAGTTTCGGAGTCGCCGCCGCAGGTCTCGCCACCATCGTCTTCCTGCCGGACCGCAACCATGTCGGCTCCCAGCAGATCATCACGGGACTTCACCAGGCGTTCCTGGCGCTGGGCGCTTTCACCATCCTGTCCACCATCATCTTCCGCCGCCTGAAAAACAGCGACGGACGCGACGAGACGCAGCAGAAGGATATTCACCTGGGGTGAGTGCCGCATGCTCGCTAACGCTCGCATAGGGCAAGCTTTTCTAATTCGCTCCGCTCATAAGAAAAGCTAGGCCAACGCCCGAGCGTAAGCGAAGGGCCGGGGGCCGACAAAAGATGCGGTGAGAATTAGGGCAGCGGGCGGATATCTACTCTGACCTAACTCTTTCAGCGCAATTCTTTCAACAGCGGCGGGCAGGGACGTAGCAGCTGATTGGTTGTCAGTTCGCACTCGCAATTGCCAAGTAAGCACAATTGCTCGCTCACATGAGGCGCGGTACGGTCTGAGGTGCGCACTCATTGAAATCCATTATGTTTTTAAAGCTGTTCAGGAAAAAGAAGGGTGAAATCCCGCAATCACGAGACGGGAACCGCATGTGGCAGCCTGAGACTCTCGGACAATACCACGACATGTGGAGCAAAATATTATTATGCGCGCCCGATCAGTTCTATGATGTGCGTGACATGTCATTGGTCAGCGATCAGAGGCAAGCATTACTGGACGAGTTCGCACGACTTCGATCAGGTTTCCATTTCGTTGGTCAAAAGCTCAAGGATGAGCGGCTCTTGAGAATAGCTCAAGAACTAATCGAGATGGCGTTTGAAGCCTATTTGATCGGCGACAAAAAGCTGGGTGCGCACACCCTTCAAGAATGCGAGGGCATTATATGGCCGAGCCGGCACACAAAAACCAAATACGCTGTCGAAGCTGAGCGGCGCGCATTCGGGGAGAATATTCTTTATTCCGATATCGTTGTTTCACCATACCCTTACGAGGGCACTTCCAGTGATCTTGGCACAGAACAGACCACGCTGCTTGCATTGGCTGAGAAATGGTGCCGTGCTTATCAAATACAACAGAAGGAGTTTAAGTACTTTAGCTGGGTCATAGATACCGATGGCGGCATCAGACGAACTTCGTTAGAGCCGAAGGAAGACGACTATCCAATACTGCCACCTGTTCAACGATCGTTCGGATTTAAGCGATTGCAAGAGCTTGGACATTCCGGGCAGATTCGAGCATGCGTTCTGGTACAAATTATCTCGCCTCTAGGCGATGGCATCGTGAGCTTTGAATTGGAACAGCGCGGTCGCCCGCGGGTTAGTGCTCGCCAACTCTTTAAGCGTCGAGGCGGTAGGGTTGACTATGAGAATATGCGCTTTCACCTCGAAGACCCGCAATTCTTCGCCGATGACCCAGGTACTTCTGAAGATAAACAGTGACAGGTTAACCTGTCACCGCATTTTCCGGGCTAGAGCGGTGACAGGATCACCCGTCACCGCTTCCCCATTCAGGCAGCCGCTTTGGCAGAAGCCTTAACCGCCGCCGGATCGGCCCAGCCGCCGAAACCCACCGCGATACGGTTCCAACCATTGATCACATTGATCATCAGGGTGAGCTTGACCTGCTCCTCCCCGGTAAAATGCGCTTGCAGGGCTTCATAGGCGTCTAGGTGTGTGTGACCCTCACTCAGCCGCGTCAGCGCCTCGGTCCAGGCCAGCGCCGCACATTCCCGCTCGGTGTAGCAAGGAGCATCGCGCCAAGCCGACAGCAGATAGATGCGCTGCTCGGTCTCGCCATTCTCACGCGCGAACACGGTATGCAGGTTGAGGCAGTTGGCGCAGCCATTGATCTGGGAGGCGCGGATTTTGACCAGTTCGCTCAGTCCCGGCTCGAGGCTGGAGGAAATGGCAAGAGATGTGCGATGCCAGTCCTTCATAAGGTCTGGTGCGGCAACAAGGGGGTTCAGTCTGGCAGTCATGATCGGTCCTCTGTCGGTTTCCGAGAACACGACGAACAAGAAGCCGCCGGTGTGACATGCGGCGAAAAAATTTCGCCTATATCTGAGCGGGAGTTCCTGGCGCGGCCGGGCTCAATGCGCTGACGCGCGCCGCCTAGAAGAATTGGGAGGAAGAATTGGGGTCCGAGCAAGATTAATTGGAGCGAAACTCCGTTGCAGCGTGGGCCGGTGCGGGACTGCCTGCAGCGGCGCGGTACCGGAAGAACGGCGGCGACAGGATACCCGTCAACTTTCTAGAGCCTGTAAAAATCGCTTTTTGACGACGGCCTTCCCGGACCCCGATTTGAAATATCGCTCCAGACGACGCGCTATAACTTCCGTTTCCACGGCTACGTCGGCGCGAAGTTTGATGGGGAGGTTTGGCTGTGTAGACTCGACGCGCCCTCGGTAATGCGAGGCAACCCGCCGCTTCAAATCGCTTGTCGAGCCGACATAAATGTCGCCATTTCCAAGCTGCAAAAAATATACATACCACATGCGACAGTCTCCCTGCGCTGCTTCGCAGCTTCGGGAGACACCCTACGCCGAATGTATCTTGGGTGGCCCGCCACCCGAAGCCGCGAAGCGGCGTAGGGTGGCGCTCCCAAGGGGAATCGAACCCCTGTTTCAGCCTTGAGAGGGCCGCGTCCTAACCGCTAGACGATGGGAGCAAGCGGGACGGGGCTTATAGCGGGACCGCCGCGGCCCCCGCAAGTTCCGCCAGGCGGGGACCCCGGACTTTGCGGACCGGAACGGCAGCCTGACTTGGGTGTTAGGATTGGGAGTAAGTAATAGTCAATCGCGCAGCAAAACCAACACCATGCCCAGATATTTCTTTCATGTCCGCGAAGGCCAGACCCTCAACAGGGACGAGGAAGGCCAGGAATTGCCCAACGCCGAGGCGGCGCGGCATGAGGCGGTCAACAGCATCCGCGAGATACTGAGCGAAAAGCTGCTGCATGGCGGCTCGCTCAACCACCGCAGCATCGAGATCGCCGACGAGACCGGCCATGTGGTGGACGAGATCAATTCCCGTGACGTCCTGTTTCACCGCGGCGCCTTCCGCACCTATTCCGACGACGCCACGCAGTCCGCCCCGACGAATTCCCCCCGGCGATAGACAAAGGCGGCGAGGCGCTCGCCCGCCGCAACCAGCCAGAGAAAATCCTCTTCCCCCGCGCCTTGCAGGTCCGCTGCCGATGGGTTGGTCTGTCCGTTGGGGTGGGAGTGATAGCAGCCGATGATGCGGTTGCCCGCGGCGCGCGCCGCCTTTTGCACCACGATCTGGCCGTGAGGGTCCATCTCGAACCGATCGGGGCGTGCGGCGAGATTTTTAACCGCATGCAGCGCCAGGATGTGGAAGCGCTTGTCCTCGCGCCGCCCTTCCAGCAGGCCGCAACATTCCCGGGGCAATGCGGCCTCTGCCTCGCGCAGGATTTGCGCCCAAAGGTCCGGCGGCAGCACCACAACTGTCATTTCGGCGCTGTCTTGACCTGCCCGGTCAGCTTGCCGGTCGCCAGGTCGATGATTTCCACCTCGTCGCCGGCCGGTGTCGCCACATGCAGCACCAGCTTGCCCGCATCGGTGGTGGCCGAGACGATGCGCGCGCCGGGCGCCAGCACGACGGTGGCGGCCGACCCCGCGGGCGCCGCAACCGGCGCAGCCGGCTTGGGCCCCATCAGAATACGCGCCTGGCGGATGAAGCCCCAGACCGTGCCCAAAAGAGCCAGCACAAGAAGCACGCTCATGATAATGACGGCGATCCAGGCAATCCGGCGGCTGGTCGCCGGGGGCCTGGCATTTTGATGAACGGGCATGTCGGACACGCCGGTATCGGGCATAGACAACTCCTCCGGTGAGCGCACGGCGCTGGCCGGTGACGCTCATGCCGGCTGGCGGCTGGACCGCTTCCTGGCCGCCGCTTTGCCCGATTTTTCCCGCTCGCGCCTTCAGCAATTGCTGGAAGGGGAAGCGGTGTCGCTGGGCAAAAAGACGATAAAAGACGCCAACCACCGGGTCAAACCGGGTGACCGCTACACCGTCATCGTGCCGCCCACCGCGCCCGCCATTCCGCAAGGCCAGGATATCCCGCTGGAGGTGGTGTACGAAGACAAGGACCTGATCGTCATCAACAAGCCCGCCGGACTGGTGGTGCATCCCGCCGCCGGCAATCCCGACGGCACCCTGGTCAACGCCCTGATCGGCCATTGCGGCCCCTCGATGCTGTCCATCGGCGGCGAGGCCCGGCCCGGCATCGTGCACCGGCTGGACAAGGACACGTCGGGGCTGCTGGTGGCGGCCAAGAACGAGCGCGCCATGGCCTCGCTCGCCAAGCAGTTCGCCAATCACACCATCGAGCGCGCCTATAATGCCGTGGTGTGGGGGGCGCCGCGCGACTCTTCTGGGCTGATCGAAAGCCAGATCGGGCGCAGCCAGTTCGACCGCAAGCGCATGGCGGTGCTGAGGGCGGGCGGAAAGCGCGCCGCCACTCGCTACAAAGTGGTGGAAAAATTCGGCCAGATAGAGCGGCCCTTCGCCTCCCTGATCGAATGCCGCCTGGAAACCGGGCGCACCCACCAGATCCGGGTCCACCTCACCCATCTGGGCCACCCCCTGATCGGCGACCCGCAATATGGCCGTAACCGGACCGCTCCCCGGGCGAAATCAGAGGCAGAGGAGCGTGCGTTTACAGTGGCCGCAGAATTTCCCCGTCAGGCGCTGCATGCTTTTGTCTTGGGATTCCAACACCCTAGCCTGCACAAGACCCTGCGTTTTGAAGCCCCCTGGCCTGCGGATTTTGCTGAACTTGTCGGGGCCCTGAGGGGATTGAATAAACCTTAAGCCAGCTTATTTCCTAAACCGCTGTGGCGTTCAGGCGTTGTCACTTGTCCTGGCCTCGGCATGAAGGGGGAATTGATGAGTAGTCGTGGCCTTCCCGTTCTGTCGGGCGAATCCGGTCTCTCGCGCTATCTGAGCGAGATCCGCAAGTTTCCGCTTTTGTCGCCTGAAGACGAATACATGTTCGCCAAGCGCTGGAAGGAACATGAGGACCCCGAGGCCGCGCGCCGCATGGTCACCAGCCATCTGCGCCTGGTGGCCAAGATCGCCATGGGCTATCGCGGCTATGGCCTGCCCATTTCCGAGATCGTGTCCGAAGGCAATGTCGGCTTGATGCAGGCGGTCAAGCGCTTCGATCCCGACAAGGGTTTCCGGCTGGCGACCTATGCCATGTGGTGGATTCGGGCATCGATCCAGGAATATGTGCTGCGGTCCTGGAGCATGGTGAAGATGGGCACCACCGCAGCCCAGAAGAAGCTGTTCTTCAACCTGCGCAAGGCCAAGAACAATATCGGCGCCATCGAGGAAGGTGATCTCACCCCCGACCACACCGCCACCCTGGCCGACCAGTTGGGCGTCACCGAAACCGAAGTGACCGAGATGAACCGCCGCCTGTCGGGCGGCGATGCCTCGCTCAACGCGCCGCTGCGTTCGGAGTCGGAAAGCGAATGGCAGGACTGGCTGGCGGACGACACCGCCGACCAGGAGACCCGCCTTGCCGAGCGCGAAGAGCTGGGCGACCGCCACGAGTTGCTGGTGAACGCCATGAAGGACCTCACCGACCGCGAGCGCGACATCATCCAGGCCCGCCGCCTGCAGGACGAACCGGCAACCCTGGAAGAGCTGTCGCAGAAATACGGCGTCTCCAGAGAGCGCGTGCGCCAGATCGAGGTGCGGGCGTTCGAAAAGCTCCAGCGCGGCATGAAGGCGTCGATGCACGGCGCCGCTCTTCCGGCTCCGGCGTAGTCACCCCTCCGGCCTTCGCTGGCCCGAGGGCCAGCTACGTTCGTACGCTGCCGCTACTCACCCTCCCCTACGCGCGCGCTCACGCGCGCCGCAGGGGAGGTATGTGCGGCCAGCCCTTTTCGATACAGACGACTGCGTTAGGCTGGCCGCACATTGCGGTGGAGACAGTCGTGAAGCTGAAGATTTGGCAAGTTGACGCTTTTGCCAGCAAGCCGCTGGAAGGCAATCCCGCCGCCATCGTGCCGCTGGAAAGCTGGCTGGATGCCGGGCTGATGCAACGCATCGCCGCCGAGAACAATGTCGCGGAAACCGCTTTCTTCGTGAAGACCGGTCCCGGCGCCTACGATCTGCGCTGGTTCGCGCCCTCGTTGGAAGTCGATCTTTGCGGCCACGCCACTCTGGCCAGCGCCTGGACCTTGTTCAATCTCATCGAACCGGCGCTGAATGAGGTGCGCTTCATGACCCGCTCCGGCGAGTTGGTGGTGAAACGCGGTGACGGCGGCAATGAGATGTCGCTGCCGTCGGCGCTATCCGAAGCTTTTGCCCCGCCGGCCGGGTTTGCGGAGGCGCTGGGCAACAGCCTGGCCAGCGATCCGCCGCAAGAATTGTTCATCAGTGCCAAAGGCGGCGCCGGGGCACGCGCGCTGATTGCGCTGTGGGACACCTCAGACCAGGTCAAGGCGCTCGATCCCTCCGCCGATCTGGCGGCGGTGGCGATGCAGGTCGGCGCCGGTTCGGTGATCGCGACGGCACCGGGCGGCAGCGCCCCTTACGACATGGTTTCCCGCTTCTTCGCGCCGCATTATGGCGTGCCGGAAGATCCGGTGACCGGCTCGGCCCATTGCTCGCTGACGCCCTTCTGGGCCAAGCGGCTGGGCAAGAAGACGCTCAAGGCGCGGCAAGCCTCAGCCCGCGGCGGCGATCTTCTCTGCACCGACGCCGGCGACCGCACGATTATCAAGGGCAATTGCGCGCTGTATTTGACGGGCGAAATCGAGGTCTGACGATGGATGAGAGCGCACAGAGCTTCGCCGTCAAATGGCGCGAGACGTGCAACTCCCGTGATCTCGACCGCATCTGCGCGCTGTACAGCGAGACCGTGGTTTTCAAATCTCCACGCATACGAACGCTGTCGGGCGAGCAAAGCGGAATTCTGCACGGCAAGGCGGCAGTCCGCGACTATTGGCGGAAACTGCTGGAAAAGCGTCCCGATCTGACCTTCGCGGTCACGCGTGTGTTCGCCGGGGTCGACAGCATCGCACTGGAATATCGCGTCGGCGACATCCAGGGTATCGAATTCATGACCCTCGACAGCGGCGGCCTGATTTCCTTTGCCGCGGGAAATGATCTGATCTGACTACTGCCGCGGCGGACGGTCTTTCATATTCCCCAGCGGGTCGTCTTCGGCGTTGAGCCCTTCGCGCGTATCGGAATCATCCACGATACCTTCGTCGAAGGCGGCAAGTCCGTCTTCCAGATAGTCGCCCAACAGCGGCATACCCAGCAGATATTCCGCCGTGCGCCGGGAATGTTCGCTGCGGGCGGTCTCGATCGCCTCGCGCCATTCCTCCTTGCTGTAGGTGCCGCGGCCGACCCAGGCCAGCGCCACCAGCCGCAACCGTTCGTCTTCATTGAGCGCGCGGATCGCGCCCAGCAACTCCTCGCGCACCGGATCGTCCTGTTTGTCCATCAGCACATCGGTCTGGCCGTCGTCGATGGCATTGGAACCTTCGTCCGGATCGCCATCGCTTTCCTTCACGTCATATTCCCGCGCCTTCAGGATGATAAAGCCCACCTTGTCCAGCGGCAGGTTGAGGGAGGGTGTGCGCTGCCCCCTGGGGCGGGGCGCGGCGGAGGGTGTGACGGAAACCATGGCGATCCCTGCATTTTTCTGCGGCTTGGGTGAAACGCATCAATGCGCCGCACTGTTCCCCATGCGCCTGCACACATTGTGCGTTGACGTGGAACGGCCGTCCGCCTATATCGGCGGCGGGCCACGCCTCCCCAACGAGGCGCTATCATTCTGGAAGGAATGAACCGCTATGACTGAAGTTATGCATCCGGCTGTGCGTCCCGCGCGGCCTTTTTTTTCGTCCGGACCCTGCGCCAAGCGCCCGGGTTGGACGCCTGAAGCCCTCAAGGGCGCGCTGGTGGGACGGTCCCACCGCTCCAAACCCGGCAAAGCCAAGCTGAAGGACGCCATCGAGCGCACCAAGACGCTTCTGGGCCTGCCGGCCGGCTACCGGCTGGGAATCATGCCGGCCTCCGACACCGGCGCCGTCGAAATGGCGCTGTGGTCGCTGTTGGGCGCACGGCCTGTCGACCTGTTCGCCTGGGAAAGCTTTTCGGAGGACTGGGTCACCGACACGGTGAAACAGTTGAAACTGAAGGACTCGCGCGTCTTCAAGGCGGCCTATGGCGAGATTCCCGATCTCACCCAGTACAACCCGGCGCATGACGCGGTGTTTGTGTGGAACGGCACCACCAGCGGCGTGAAAGTGCCCAATGGCGACTGGATTCCGGCAGACCGTGAGGGGCTCACCATCTGCGACGCCACCAGCGCCGTCTTCGCCATGGATCTGCCCTGGGACAAGTTGGATGTGGTCACCTTCTCCTGGCAGAAGGTGCTGGGCGGAGAAGCCGCGCACGGCGTGCTGATCCTTTCGCCCCGCGCCGTCGCACGGCTGGAAAACTACACGCCGCCCTGGCCGCTGCCGAAAATCTTCCGCATGACCAAAAGCGGCAAGCTGGTCGAAGGCATTTTCGAAGGCGAGACCATCAACACGCCGTCCATGGTGGCGGTGGAGGATTATCTCGACGCGCTGGGTTGGGCGGAAAGCGTCGGCGGATTGAAGGGCCTGATCCAACGCTCCAACGACAATCTGAAGGCGTTGGAACAATGGGTGGATAAGACCCCCTGGGCCGGATTCCTGGCCAAGGATGCCGCCATCCGCTCCAACACCAGCGTCTGCATCGCCATCACTGATCCGGCCTTCACCGCGCTTTCCGAAGACGCCAAGGCTGAGAAGATCAAGAAGATGTGCGCTCTCCTTGAAAAGGAAGGCGCGGCGCTGGATATCGCCGGCTATCGCGCGGCACCACCGGGGCTTCGCATCTGGTGCGGCGCCACCGTCGACACCGCCGACATCAAGGCGCTGGCCCCCTGGCTGGACTGGGCCTGGCAGCAGGTCAAAGGCTGAAAGCCGGGAGGCTTTGGAATGCCGTTCATTCCGGAAAACGACCTGGAACGGGCGCTGGTGAATGCGTCGCATGACGCCACCGCGGCGCCCAATTTCTACCGGCTGCTCTTGGACTCCGAGCTGCTGGTGCTGGGCACTGTCGATGGCCAGGAACAGGCGACGAAGGAATTCGATGTCGCCCCCGGCGGCCGGGTGAACCTGGTGACAGGCATCAAGGATGGCGCGCGCTTCCTGCCGGTCTTTTCGTCTCTGCCGCGCATGCAGGCCTATGTGCAGGAGGAAAGCAAATATCTGCGCGTCAATGGCCGGGCCCTGCTGGACCTGACGCGCGGCGCGCCGGTGACGCTCAATCCCGGTTCGGATTACGGCAAGGAGCTGACGCCGGAGGAGGTGCGCCATCTGCTGGACGGTCCCCGCAGCGCGCGCCGCATGATCACAGGCGACGTGCAATTCCCGCCCGGCCTGGCCGAGGCCCTGGCCGCCCTGTTCGTCACATGGTCCAATATCGAGACCGGCTGGATGATCATGGTGGCGCCCGCCGATCAGGCCGAGCCGCCGCATCCGCTGGTCGGCATCGCAATCAATTCCCAGATCGGAGGCGATTGGCCTTCGCTGATGCAGGCGCTTGGCGCGGTGGCGGAGAAATCCAACACCATGTTCGACGTTCAGCGGGTCGACCCTCTCAATCCCGCCGGGCTGACCGGCGTGCTGTTGCAGTCTGTGCCCTTCTATGTCCGGCGTGCTCCCAACTGATCCCCATCGATCCCCACAATTGATCCCCCAAGGAAACCATCCCATGCCCAAAGTGCTGATCGCAGACAAACTGTCGCCCGCCGCCGTCGCCATCTTTCGTGAGCGCGGCGTCGATGCCGATGTGAAGACCGGCCTGGCCAAGGAAGAGCTGATCAAGATCGTCGACCAGTATGACGGTATCGCCATCCGCTCGGCCACCAAGATCACCGCCGATGTCTTGAAGGCGGCGAAGAACCTCAAAGTGATCGGCCGCGCCGGCATCGGGGTGGACAATGTCGATATTCCTGCCGCCACCGCCGCCGGCGTGATCGTAATGAACACACCCTTCGGCAATTCCATCACCACCGCCGAGCATGCCATCTCGCTGATGCTGGCCCTGGCGCGCGAACTGCCCGCGGCCAATGCCTCCACCCAGGCCGGCAAGTGGGAGAAGAACCGTTTCATGGGAGTGGAGATCACCGGCAAAGTGCTGGGCCTGATCGGCGCCGGCAATATCGGCTCCATCGTCGCGGACCGCGCCAAGGGCCTGAAGATGCGGGTCATCGCCTATGATCCCTATCTGTCGGAGGAACGCGCCAACGACCTGGGAATCGAGAAGGTCGAATTGAACGATCTTCTTGCCCGCGCCGATTTCATCACCTTGCATGTGCCCCTGACGGCCGAAACCAAGAACATCCTGTCCGCCGATGCCATCGCCAAGACCAAAAAGGGTGTGCGGATCATCAATTGCGCCCGTGGCGGGTTGATTGATGAGCATGCCCTGAAAGCTGCGATCGACAATGGCCATGTCGCGGGCGCCGCACTCGATGTGTTCGAGACCGAACCGGCCAAGGAGAACATTCTGTTCGGCAATGAAAAGGTCGTGGCCACGCCGCATCTGGGCGCCTCCACCACCGAGGCGCAGGAGAATGTGGCGCTGCAGGTGGCCGAGCAGATTTCCGACTATCTGCTCACCGGCGCCATCACCAATGCGCTGAACATGCCCTCCATCTCGGCATCCGAAGCGCAAAAGGTGCGGCCCTGGATTTCGCTGGCGGAAAAGCTCGGCTCCTTTGCCGGCCAGCTCACCGGCACCAGCCTGACCGGGGTGGAGATCGTCTATGAAGGCACGCCGTCCCTGCTCAATACCCGCGCCCTGACCCAGGCGGCCTTGAATGGCCTGCTCAAGCCGATGCTGGCGGAGGTCAATATGGTCAATGCGCCGGTGATCGCCAAGGAACGCGGCGTCAAGGTGAGCGAGACCCGCCGCGATGCGCAGGGCATCTATGAAGGCTTCATCAAGCTGGTGGTGGAAATGAGCGACGGCACCACCCGCCGCGTCGCCGGCACTGTCTTCTCCGACGGCCGTCCGCGGCTGATCCAGATCAAGGACATCGGTCTGGACGCGGAGTTCGCGCCGCACATGCTCTATGTCGTCAACGAGGACAAGCCGGGCTTCATCGGCAAGCTGGGCACGCTTTTGGGCGACGCCAAGGTCAATATCGCCAACTTCACCCTGGGCCGCAGCGCACCGGGCCAGGACGCCATCGCCCTGATCGAAGTGGACGGCGCGGTACCAACGGCCGTGGCAGAAGCTGTTGCCAGGCTTCCCCAGGTCAAACACGCACGGCCGTTGGTTTTCTAATGATCCCCTCCGTCGGCAACTCGGGTTGGCTTCGCCAACACCTTGTTGCCGACACCTCCCCTTCAAGCGCGCGCTGCGCGCGAAGGGGAGGATGATTTGAGTATGCTGAGGGTCGCGCCGCGATGTGCGGCGCTCGAGCCAAAATAAAGGCGATATTATATTTGATAACCCCAGTACTAGGGGTTGGTTCGGTCCTTCTTAGGCACACCTTTTCGGCATGCGCCGCGAAACTTGAAGGGGCCGTCAAAGTCCTTGCCCAACAGCATCGAGATTTCCCGGAATTCGCCCGTATGCTTGTCGATTAAGATCAAAGTCCCATCAAAAATCTCATGTTTGTCACTCGGGCTGTAATAATGGCCCGAACTAGCGCCTACTATTACGTCCGGGGAATTTTGAAGCAGCCGGTACCGATCTTTCCCTCCAATGTGGACAAGCTCATTGGCGGTCACTTGAAAAAGCGGATGTAGCGTAATGCCGGGATCGACCTCGTAGGCGCATAGCCAGTACTCGTCCGCCGTCGCAGGGCATACGACAGCCGCGGATAGAAGCGCCCCTGCGGTCCAACTCCTAACCACGGTTTTTCGCGATCGCCTCGTGATGGCGAATGACCTCTTTCACGATGAAGTTGAGGAACTTCTCCGCGAAATCCGGATCCAGCTTGGCGTCCTCCGCCAGCTTGCGCAGCTGCGCGATCTGGGCGGCTTCGCGTGAGGGGTCAGCGGGCGGAAAGTTATGGGCTGCCTTGAACTCGCCGACCGCCTGGGTGCACTTGAACCGTTCCGCCAGCATATGGATCAGCGCCGCGTCGATATTGTCGATGCTATCTCGCAGGCGCAGCAGTTCGGGGTGGGTCATAGCGTGCCTTTCTGTACGCTTTGCTCAATTTCCGGGCGAATTATGTTTAAGGGAAAGCCAGGCTGCGCGCCAGCAAGTTCCCGAAACGGATTTATTTGGTGCCACGGTGAACAAGGGTGCAAAAACCTCTTTCAAATCCCCTGCTCCGGATGATTAGCTTTGTACGGGGCTAAGTGGGGGCTTGGCGACTTGCGAAAAGCAGGCGGCAAGAAAAAGGATGCGGACAATTGGGGTAGTGGGGGCATTTGCCCTGGCGTTATTGGCGGCGGGCTGCGCGAGCACAAGCACACAGCCCGAGCAGGACGCCGACGCGGTCACGATCAGTGATCCGTTCGAAAACGTGAATCGGTTCTTCTTCGATATCAATCAGCGCTTCGACCGTCACGCCGGCAAGCCGGCTGCGACGGTTTACAAGGACGCCATCCCGCAAACCGTGCGCGGCAGCCTCCACAATCTCCTGGACAATCTTGGCGCGCCCGTCACGGCCGCCAATGACCTGTTGCAGATCCGGTTCGCGGATGCCGGTGTGGCGGTGGGGCGCTTCCTGGTGAACAGCACCGTCGGCGTCGCCGGTATCTTCGATGTTGCCACCGGCTGGGGCCTGCCGGGACGTAACCGGGATTTCGGCGAAACCATGGGCACCTATGGCGTGCCGCCCGGCCCTTACCTGGTGCTGCCGCTGCGCGGTTCGACCGATGTGCGCGATTTCGCGGGCAACTATATCGACGGCTTTGTCACGCCGCTGCGCTATGTGCGCTACGACGGGCGCAATTATGTCGGCCTGATGAAGTCCACTCTGGGCTCCATGGACAATCGCGCCACCAACCTGGTCACCCTGCGCGATATCGAGCGCGCCAGCGTCGATTACTATGCCACGGTGCGCACGCTCTATCTGGAGCGCCGCGCACGCCTGATCGAGAATCAGCCGGTGCGGACCGCCGAATTACCGGACTTTTAGTCAGCCTTTTAAGAACCGGCCAAAAATGCTCTAACCCCGCCCATGATGGTCGTGGAACGCATTGTGGCTTTTTGTTGCCGCTGGCCGTGGGCGGTGATCGTGATCGGCCTGCTGATGGCCGGCGCGGCGACCTGGTACACCAGCCAGAATTTCGCCATGAACACCGACAGCGAACAGCTGATCGATGCCAAGGTGGGCTGGCGCATGCGCCAGGCGCGGTTCGATGCGGCCTTCCCGCAGCAGAGCAACCTCACCCTGGTGGTGATCGATGGCGCAACCCCCGAGCTGGCCGAATCCGCTGCGGCACGCCTGACTCAAAAGCTGGCGGCGACACCCAAGCTGTTCGGTCATGTCCGCCGTCCCGATGGCGGCAAGTTCTTCAGCCAGAATGGTCTCTTGTTCCTGCCGCTCAAGGAGGTGCAGGACACCAGCCAGCAATTGATCAAGGCCCAGCCTTTTCTGGGCGGCCTTGCCGCCGATCCCTCGCTGCGCGGGATCATGACCAACCTGTCCAACGCGCTGCTGGGCGTCAGCAGCGGCCAGGCGAAGCTGGCGGATTTCGATTCCGCCATTGCGCGTTTCGCCGATGTCTTCGGCGCGGCGGCCAAAGGCAAGACCGAGTTCCTGTCCTGGCGCTCGCTGATCACCGGCGCGCCGCCCAAGCCGGAAGAAATCCGCCGCTATATCGAAGTCAAGCCGCGGCTGGATTTCAATGCGCTGGAGCCCGGCAAGGAAGCCAACGATACCATCCGTGCGGATGCCGTGGCTTTGGGGCTGACCCAAGAACACGGCGTGCGGATACGGCTCACCGGGCCGGTGCCGCTGGCGGATGAGGAATTCGCCACCATCACCGACCGCATGTGGCTGATGATCGGCGCGATGATGGGCGGCGTGCTGCTGACTCTGTGGCTGGCGCTCAGAAGCTTCAAGATCATTTTCGCCATCCTGGTGGCGCTGTTCGTGGGCCTGGTCATCACCATGGGGGCGGGTCTTGCGATGGTGGGCGTGTTCAACATCATCTCCATCGCCTTCATCGCGCTCTTTGTCGGCCTGGGCGTGGATTTCGGCATCCAGTTCTCGGTGCGTTATCGCAGCGAACGCCATCGCACCGACAATCTGGCGGAAGCGCTGGCGGCCGCTGGCCGCGGCGTGGGCGTGCCGCTGGCGCTGGCCGCCGCCGCCACCGCGGCCGGGTTCTTTTCCTTTCTGCCCACCACCTATACCGGCGTCGCCGAACTGGGAAAGGTGGCGGGGCTGGGCATGATCGTGGCCTTCCTGCTGGCCATCACCATGCTGCCCGCCATGTTGATGCTGCTCAATCCGCCGGGCGAGCGGGAGGATGTGGGCTTCCAGAGCCTGGGCCGGCTGGACGATTTCATGACCCGCAACCGGCGCAATGTGCTGCGCGTGGCGGCGGCGGCCGGCATCCTGTCGCTGGGCCTGATGGCGTTCGTGCGGTTCGATTCCAACCCGCTGGACCTGCGCAGCCCCAAGGTGGAATCGGTCTCCACTTTGTTCGACCTGATGAAGAATCCCATAACTTCGCCCAATACCATCGATATCCCGGCCTTCTCCCTGACCGATGCGGATTCCATCGCAACCCATATCCAGCAGGAAGCGCTGGTGGCACAGGCCATTACCCTGTCCAGCTTCGTGCCCGACCAGCAGAAGGAAAAGCTGGCGCTGATCGCCGATGCCTCCAACCTGCTGGACTCGACGCTGAACCCGTTTGAGGTCGCCGCCCCGCCCAGCGATGCCGACGACATCGCGGCTTTCAAAAGCGTCGCGGAAAAGTTGCGCGCCGCCGCGGGCACCGCCCAGGACAAGCCGGCGCAGGATGCGCGGCGTCTGGCCGACGCGCTGGAGGCGGTGATCAAGGCCGGCTCTCCCGCGCTTGCCCGCGCGCGCGAGGCCATCGAACCCGGACTCAAGACCATGTTGAGCCAGGTTTCGGATTCGTTGAAGGCAGCACCTGTCACGGTCGCCAATATGCCGGAGGACCTGCGTTCCGACTGGATCGCCGCCGACGGCACCGCCCGCGTCCAGGTCTTCCCCAAGGACACCAGCAACAGCAGCGCTTCGCTGGCGGCCTTCTCGGACCAGGTTCTCAGCGTCGCGCCGCAGGCGACGGGCGCCCCCATCTCCATCCGGGAATCGGGCAAGACCATCGTGGGCGCCTTCGCGGAAGCGGGCGTGTTGTCCTTCATCGCCATCTCCATCCTGCTGGTGCTGGTGTTGCGCAGCATGCACGATGTGCTGATGACCCTGGCGCCGCTGGTGCTGTCAGGCCTGTTGACCTTGGCGACCTGCGTGATTCTGAGACTGGAGCTGAACTTCGCCAACATCATCGCCCTGCCGCTGCTGCTGGGTATCGGCGTCGCCTTCAATATCTATTTCGTGGTGGCCTGGCGTCACGGCCAGCGCTGCTTTCTGGCGTCAAGCCTCACCCGCGCCGTGATCTTTTCCGCGGCCACCACGGCCTCGGGCTTCGGCACCTTATGGCTGAGCATTCACCCCGGCACCGCCAGCATGGGCGAATTGCTGATGATCTCGCTGGGCTGGGTGTTGGCGGTGACCTTGTTCCTGTCACCCGCCCTGCTGGGACCGCCGACGCATTCGCTGCAGCTGCATGATCCGGAGGTGTAATTTCCAACCCCCTCCGGTTTCAGCTTCCTCTCGGCTCGCTTCGCTCACCTCGATCGCTGAAACCACCTCCCCCTTGCTTGCGCTACGCGCAAAAGGGGGAGGACGGCCTCTGGAATTCGTAGCACCTAGCCTTGGGGCGAACGCCAAGCCGCGAAGCGGCGCGGCAGTGTTTCAACCTGCTCGCCCCGTGCTTCGCGCGAAGGGGGAAGGAAGCTAACGGATGCTGATGGCCGCTCGGCGGAATGCCTCGCTCGAGATTCCTTGAGGTCCCCGCCCATTGCGCCGCGATGTGCGGCGCTCGCGCCAAACAGAAAAAATTAGCTGAGCATCTGATCCGCTAAAGCGTTGATCTTCTTGGCCAGGCCTTGCGGGCCGCCGGACGCCAGAGTGGCGGCGAAATCGGAACGCTTCTGCGCCATCTGGCTGATATTTCCGGCCAGATAGACGTCGGTGACCTTCCAGTCCGATCCCGCTTCATGCATCCGGTAATTGAAGGCGATGGCCTCCTTGGAAGTCTTCATCGTGCTTTTGACGAAGTGATCGCTGCCGCGTGTAATCGAAGCCGGCTCGACGATGAATTTCTCGCCGCCATAGGAATCGAAGCTTTTGGCGTAATTGGCGATGGTCATGCGGGAAAAGGCATCGGTCAGCGCCTTCTTGTCGGCGTCGGAGAGCGAGGCCCAGCTGGGGCCCACCGCGATGGCGGTCATGGCCGGAAGATCGAAGGCCTTTTCCACCGCCGGCTTCAATTTCTCGTAGCGCGATTTGGCGGTGCCGCCCGACTTCATCGAGGCCTGCAGCGCATCGTAGAACCCTTGCACCTGCGCCACGGCGGGATCGGCAGTCTGCGCCACGGCCGGCTGGATCGGGATCGCGGTAAAAGCCGGGGCGGCCGCAAGCATCAGCGCCACGGAAACGGATTTCAAAATGCGGGTCATGCGAATCTCCTTGGTGCTTTCCGTGTAACGCATGAAAGCTGAATGGGACCAGAACGGAAGCGGAAAAATCCAGGCCTTTTTGTGGCTTTTAACTATCGCGGTCGAGCAGGAAAAACGGCAGGGCGGACAATTCGGGGGCCTTTGCGGCATGGGGGCCCAGCGCTTCGACCGCACGCCGGGCGCGCTTTTCGGCCTCGGCGCGGGCGCCTTCGACGCCCAGCAAGGTCACCAGGGTCTGCTTGCCCATATCGGCATCCTTGCCCACCGCCTTGCCGGTTTTTTCCGCCGTGCTGGTGACGTCCAGAAGATCGTCGGTGATCTGGAACACCACACCCATATCCTCGGCATAGGCCTTGAGCCGGGCGCGGTCTTCCGCCGGTGCATGGCCCAGGATCGGTCCCGCCTCGCAGGAGAATTCGAACAGCTGGCCGGTCTTGCGGCGCTGCAGATCGATCACGTCTTCCACGCCGAAGCTTTGATCCGCCAGCATGTCGATGATCTGGCCGCCGATCATGCCGCTATGGCCGCTGGCCTCCGCCAGCCGCGCGATCAAGGCACAGCGCACATCGGCGCTGGGGTGGGTGCGGGCGTCGGACAGAATCTCGAAGGCGATGGTGAGCAGCGCATCGCCCGCCAGCACCGCCGTCATTTCGTCAAAGGCGATGTGAGTGGTGGGACGGCCGCGGCGCAGATCGTCATCGTCCATGCAAGGCAGGTCGTCATGCACCAGGCTGTAGGTGTGCAGCGACTCGATGGCCGCGCCCACCCGAAGGCTGCGCGAATCATCCACCCCGAACAGCCGCGCCGAATGCAGCACCAGGAAAGGCCGCAAGCGCTTGCCCCCCGCCATGATGGCGTAACGCATGGCCTCCTGGACCCGGGCCTGGCGCCCACCCGGGCGGGGCAGGACCGCATCCAGGGTCGAATCGACCAGCCTGGCGCTGGCGGCAATGGCCCCAGGCAAAGCCTCAGTCAGGCGGCCGGCATCGGCCCGGCCTTGCGAATCTTCAACCTGTTTGACGGACATGGCGCCCCATTTCGGTCCCGCCGGCCCTCAGGCCTGCCCGCGGGCCCGGCTTGCAACCCGGTTTCTGGGCCCGCTTGTAGCCTTGAACGGCGCGGTTTTTCCACCGGTTTCCGGCCGGTTCACGGGACATTTCACAAGTCCCACCATGGATTTGACAGCCATGCTGGCGAAAGGGTTGCACCCCCTATCCCGAAAGGCGAAAATGACTATGTTGCAGCGCCACCAAGCTGTGCCCGGCCCCGCCGGGCGGGGCCTGAGGCCGGGGGCGGCCGAAGGACCTCGTAAAGCAGCTTTTCGGAGCCGGATCAGGAACCGACATGCGAGTTATTCTTGCCCAGCCACGCGGCTTCTGCGCCGGGGTCGTTCGCGCCATCGATATCGTGGAGAAGGCGCTCGATAAATACGGCGAGCCTGTCTATGTCCGTCATGAGATCGTGCACAACAAGCATGTGGTGGACAAGCTCAAGAACAAGGGCGCCCGCTTTGTCGAAGAGTTGGACGAAGTGCCGGAAGGCGCCGTCACAGTGTTCAGCGCCCATGGCGTGCCGCAGTCGGTGGTGAAGACCGCCGCCAATCGCGGCTTGCCCGTGCTGGACGCGACCTGCCCGCTGGTTTCCAAAGTGCACAACCAGGGCAAGCGTTATGTCGCCCAAGGCCGCACCCTGATCCTGATCGGCCATGCCGGCCATCCCGAAGTGGAAGGCACCATGGGCCAGGTGGGCGCGCCGGTGACATTGGTGCAGAACGAGGCCGATGTCGCGGTGCTGGACATTTCGCCCGCCACGCCGGTCGCCTATATCACCCAGACCACGCTGTCGATCGACGACACCAAAGGCATCATCGCCGCGCTCAAGCGCCGCTTCAGCGACATCGTCGGCCCGGAAACCAGCGACATCTGCTACGCCACCCAGAACCGCCAGACTTCGGTGCGTGAACTGGCCAAGATCGCAGACGTTATCCTGGTGGTGGGCGCGGCCAACAGTTCCAACTCCAACCGGCTGCGCGAAATCGGGATAGAGGAAGGCGTGCCGTCCTACCTGATCAATGACGGCAGCGAACTGAAGCCCGAATGGGTACGCGGCAAGGATGTGGTGGGGCTGACCGCGGGCGCCAGCGCGCCGGAGGAACTGGTGCGCCATGTGATCGAGGCGTTGAACCGCATCGAGGAAGTGGACGTGGAACAGATGGACGGCAAGAAGGAACATATCGAGTTCCGGCTTCCGGCCGAATTGAGGGCTTAAGTCTATGGGTTTGCCGCTGCGTCAGGCCGCCAAAATCGGCGCCTATGTGATGAAGAAGCATCTTTCCGGCGGAAAATATCCGCTGGTGCTGATGCTGGAGCCCCTGTTCCGCTGCAACCTGGCCTGCGCCGGCTGCGGCAAGATCGACTATCCCGACGAGATCCTCAACCAGCGCCTGTCCTATCAGCAATGCATGGACGCGATCGACGAATGCGGTGCCCCCGCCGTTTCCATCGCCGGCGGTGAGCCCCTGCTCCACCGCGACATGGCCCGGATCGTGGACGGCTATATCGAGCGCGACAAGTTCGTGATCCTGTGCACCAACGCGCTTTTGCTGGCCAAGAAGATCGACCAGTACAAGCCGCATCCCAACTTCACCTGGTCCATCCACCTGGACGGCGACAAGGTGATGCACGACAAGTCGGTCTGCCTGGACGGCACCTATGAAAAGGCCGTGGCCGCCATCAAGCTTTCCAAGGCGCGCGGTTTCCGCACCCAGATCAACTGCACGCTGTTTGATGGCGCCGATCCCGAGCGCACCGCCGCCTTCTTCGACGAGATGATGGCAATGGGCGTGGACGGCATCACCGTCTCGCCGGGCTATGCCTATGAGCGTGCGCCGGACCAGCAGCACTTCCTCAACCGCGAACGCACCAAGACCATGTTCCGCGAGATCCTCAAGCGCGGCAACGGCGGCAAGAATTGGGAATTCACCAATTCCAGCCTGTTCATGGATTTCCTGGCCGGCAACCAGACTTATGAATGCACCCCCTGGTCAATGCCGCTGCTGACCGTGTTCGGCTGGCAGAAGCCCTGTTATCTGCTGGGCGAAGGTTACGCCAAGACCTTCACCGAGTTGATGGAAGGCACGGAGTGGGAGAAATACGGCGTCGGCAAGTATGAGAAGTGCGCCAACTGCATGGTGCATTGCGGCTTTGAAGGTACCGCCGCCACCGATGCGATCAAGCATCCGCTCAAGATGCTGCCGATCCTGATGCGCGGGGTGAAGACCGAAGGCCCGATGGCGCCGGAGATCGATCTCAGCAAGCAGCGGCCGGCGGAATTCGTTTTCTCGCGCCATGTCGAGAAGAAGATGTCAGAGATCCGCACCGGCAAGTCCGACACCACAGAGATCGCGGCAGCGGAGTAATTCGGCAAACGCTTTGTTCGAGGCCCGCGCGGTACGCACCAGCGCGGGAATTTGCGCCGGCTTTTTCAGCAGCGACCCGAGTACCCGGCCAATGGCGATGCCGCCATCCGGCTTCATCGCCACCAGCGCGGCCGGCGGCAGCACATGCTCCGCATCGTCGGATATCACCCGCAAAGCCGCCAGCGGCAGATTGCGGCTGGCGGCGAAACGTGCCGCGATCTGGCTTTCCATGTCCACCCCCAGCGCACCGGTGGTTTGGTGCAGCCCGGATTTGGTCTCTGGATGCTCGATGATCACGTCGCTGCCGAACAGGGTGCCTTGATGGGCGAAAGGCAGGCGGGATGCCAGCCGCACCCGCCAGCCTTCATGGCAATCCCATTTTTCGAGTCCGGTCATCACCTGATCGGCAATGATCACCTCGCCCACTTTCAGCAGCGGCGAGAGCGCACCCGCCAGGCCGATGGAGATTACGCCACGGATATCGCCATGCAGGGCATTGAGCTTGGCTGCCAGACTGTCGGAATCCCCGCCGCCCGCCACCGCCACCACCCCGGCGGTGCCGACGATTTTGGCTTCCTTGGCAAGACCAGTGACGGCGAGAACCGTCACAGCCCGTACTCAACCCGCCGCGAGTTGCCGCTCTTGAGATTGCGGTAGCGCGCCAGCGCCCAGAGCGGGAAGAATTTCGGATAGCCGTGATAATTGAGGTAGAAAACGCGCGGGAAGCCGCCGCCGGTGTAATGCGGCTGCGACCAAAGCCCGTCGGACTCCTGCGTCGCCTTGAGATAGTTGACGCCCCGCGCCACCGCCGGATGATCGACCTCGCCCGCCGCCATCAGGCCCAGCAATGCCCAAGCGGTCTGTGATGCCGTCGAAGGCGCGGGCTCATAACCTTTGTAATCCAGCTTGTAACTGTCGCAATTCTCGCCCCAGCCGCCATCCGGATTCTGGATGGCGACCAGCCAATCGGCGCCCTTCTTCATCGTGGGATGATCGGCACCCAGCCCGGCGCCATTCAATCCCGCCAGCGCCGACCAGGTGCCGTAGATGTAATTGACACCCCAACGCCCCCACCAGCTTCCGTCTTCGCGCTGGGTGCGGACCAGATACTCCACCCCAGCCTTCAGGCGGGGATCGTCCTTGGCCACACCCAACTGCGCCATCATGCCCACGCAGCGGCCCGATACATCCTCGGTGGGCGGGTCAAGCAGCGCGCCATGATCGGCGAAGGGAATATTGTTCAGGTAATAGTAGCTGTTGTCGGCGTCGAAGGCGCCCCAGCCGCCGTCGCGGCTTTGCAGGCCACCCACCCAGACCGCACCGCGCAGAATGGCGTCGTCATACTCCTTGGCCGCCAGGCCCGAATGGCGCGCCCGGTCCATCGCCATCACCACCACGGCGGTGTCGTCCAGGTCGGGATAATAATCGTTGCGATACTGAAAGGCCCAGCCGCCGGGCGGCACTTCCGGCTTTTCCTCCGCCCAGTCACCCTTGACGTCCAACACCTGCAAAGGCTTCAGCCATTGAAGCCCGCGCACCACAGCCGCGTCTGCTTTCTCGTCGCGCGTCTCCATCAGGGCATGCGCCACCAGGGCGGTGTCCCACACCGGCGAGACGCAAGGCTGGCAATAGGCTTCCTCCTCCTTGACGATCAGGAGGTTCTCGACCGACTTGCGCGCGATGGCGCGGTCGGGATGATCGGGCGCATAGCCCAGCACGTCGTACATCATCACGCTGTTGGCCATGGCGGGATAGATCGCGCCCAAACCGTCCTCGCCGTTCAGCCTTTCGGTGGTCCAGCGGCGGCATTCCTCGATGGCGCGGGCGCGCAGGCCTTTGGGCCAGGTAACGGCTTTCAGAACCTTGTCCAAAGTGGCGAAGAAAGCGGACCAGCCGGCGCTTTGATGCGGCGCGCGGGGGCTGGCTGCCGGCACGCCGGGCACGAACAGTTCGTCGATATGAATGTCACGCGGGTTGCGCGCGACCGGCTGTTTGGCCGCCAGCACCAGCAGCGGCACGATCACGGTGCGCGCCCAATAGCTCATCTTGGAGAGATGCACCGGGAACCAGCGCGGCAGCAGGATCAATTCCGGCGGAATGGTGGGAATGTTGGACCAACTGGTCTGGCGATACAGCGCCAGCAGGATGCGGGTGAAGACATTGGCCTTGATGGCGCCGCCGCGCTTTTTGATCTCTTCCCGCGCCTGCGCCATATGCGGCGCGTCGATGTCGTCCCCGATCATCTTGAGCGCGAAATAAGCCTTGACGGTCGCGGAGATATCAAAGGCGCCTTCGTGATAGAGCGGCCAGCCGCCATGGGCGCCCTGGATGCGGCGCAGATAGACGCCGATCTTACGCTCCAGCTCCAGGTTGGGCGTCTCGCCCAGATAATGTACCAGCAGCACATATTCCGCCGGAATGGTGGCGTCGGCCTCCAGCTCATAGACCCAGTGGCCGTCGGGCTTCTGCTCCGACAGGACCGCATCGGTGGCGGCGCGGATGGCGCCTTCCACCTCGACAAATTCGGTCAGGTTCAACTGGTTCATCCGGTCGCCATTATAGGGACAGATGCCGGGCGGCCAAAGCCGCGGCGGTTTCGCCGGAGCGCAAGGCGCCCTCGATGGTGGCGGGCAGCCCGGTCTGGGTCCAGTCGCCCGCCAGGAACAGGTTGCGCCACTGGGTCCTGGCGACCGGCCTGCGGGCATCCTGCTCGGGTGTGGCGGCAAAGGTGGCGCGCTTTTCCTTGACGATCTGCCACGCCGGCATGGGTGCCCGGATATCCAGCGCCTTGGCCACATCCGCCCAGATGCGGATGGCCAGGTCCTCGCGGTCCTGGTCCACGATGGCGTCCGCCCCCGACACGGTCACCGAAATGCGGTCCTGGAAGGCGAATATCCATTCGGCGGTGCCGCCGATCACCCCCAGCATGGAGGGCGCACCTTCCGGCGCCGGCATGCGGAAATGGGCATTGACGATGGCGCGAAAATCATTGGGCACGCTGAGCCCCGGAATCAGGTCCGCCGCACCCCAGGGCGGCACCGCCACCACCACGGCATCATCCCCGCCCACCGGCAAGACATTCTCGCCGGCCGCCAGCGCGATCACCTGTTGTCCGTCGAAGGTCATGCCGCGCAAACGCGTGCCCAATTGCACGGTGGCTTTGCGGTTTTCCAGGAAGCCCAGCGCCGGATCGACGAAAGCGGCGGCCAGGGTAGGATGAGCGATACGGGGGCGATAGAAACGCCCGCCCTTGGCCAGGGTCTCGCGCAGCACCGCGCCCGCCAGCGCGGCGGAGGAATCTTCAGGCCGGGTGTTGAGCGCCGCCAGGAGAAAGGGCCGCATCAGACCTTCCCACAAGGCGCCGCGATCCCGCACGGCATCGCCGATGCGCATGTTGCGGCCGGCCCACAGCAAGGGGGCATAGCGCAGATAATCGCTCGCCTTGGTTCCGGGAACCCGGCGCCGTCTGCGCGTAACCCAGAAGGGAATGCTTCCTTCATTGGGACGCAGAATCCAGCGCGCCCCTGTCGCCAGATTCACGAATGGAAACTCCGCCCGCGCCGGGCCGATCAAACTGTCACCGGCCCCGATGCGGGTGCGGTAATCGCGGACGGCGCGGTTGCCCGACAGCACCAAGTGATTGCCATTGTCGATCACAGTGCCGATGGCGGCATCGAAATAGGAGCGGCAGCGCCCGCCCGCCTGCCCCGCCGCTTCGATCAGGGTCACATGCGCGCCCCGTCCCGCCAGAATGGTGGCGGCGGACAGGCCGGCCAGGCCCGCGCCGACAACAAACGTTTTGCCGGTCATGACCGCGTCACGAAAAAAGTCCTTGGCGCACGACCAGCGACAAAAGCCGCGACTTGGACAGTGAGACGCGGCGGCGGGGCGGGGCAAAACCCTGGGCCTCGCTGGCGCGCAGGATTTCGGAATAGACCGCCCCCATCAGCCGCGGGGTCTTGATGCGGCCCTTGGGCCGGGCAGCCAGAATTTTTTGCGCTTCGTCATAATGGCGGTGCGCCAGGTTCGCGACCCGGCGGCAGACCGCGTCGATCTGCGGCCGGGCCACGATCGCGGCGGGATCCATCTGGCGGCAGCAATCCATCTCTTCCAGAAATTCGCGCGGCAGGTAGAGCCGGCCGATGGCGGCGTCTTCGTCGATATCGCGCAGGATGTTGGTGAGCTGCAATGCACGGCCCAGGTGATGCGCCAGTTGAAAACCGGGTCCCTCGTCCATCCCGAATATTTTTATGGACAGCCGCCCCACGGCACTGGCCACCCGGTCGCAATAGAGATCGAGGGTGGCGAGATCGGGCGCGACGATATCCTCCGCCACGTCCATATCCATGCCGTCCAGCACCGACAGGAAATCTTCCAGCCTCAGCCCATAATGCTGCACCGCCGGCGCCAGGAAGCGCACTTGAGGTGGAATTGGCGGCGCAACCGTGCCGGCATAGAGAGCGCGCAGGTCGTCGCGCCATTGCTCCAGCCTCCGGTGGCGTTCGGCCCGGGTGCCAACGCCATCGTCGGCGATGTCGTCGACCTTGCGGCAGAAGGCATAGATGGCGAACATGGCGTCGCGCTCTTCGGCCGGCATCAGCCGCATGGCGACATAGAAGGAGCTGCCGCTGGCCTTCTTCTTCACCGCCTTGGCGGCGGGGGCACCGATATTCTCTGCGTTGGTCATCTGTGCGGTTGTATCTGCGGTTAAACTTTTCGGGGGCGGGTCAGGCGCATCAGGGCGAAACCTGGAAGGCGTTTCAGGAACAGGGCGGCAATATCCACCTTGGAGTGATGCACGGCCTGGGATAACGGATCGCGGTTCATCAGCAGGCGGTTCAAATCTTCCGCCAGGGTCTGGATCAGGTCCACTTCCATGGCAAGCCGGCCGTCTTTTATGCCGCGGGAGAAGGGTCGTGACATTTCCAGGAGTGCGGCATTGCGGCCCGCGAGATCGGCAATCACCGCCGTCAGGGCGGGATCGGCCTTGTCCTCCCCCAACGCCTCGACCCCGATTCCGGCCGCCGCCAGTTGGGGCTCTGGAATATAGACCCGGTTCAACTCACAATAGTCCTTGGCGCAATCCTGCAGATGGTTGATCACCTGCAGAGCGGCGCACAATGCATCATTGGCCGGCCACAGGCTTTTGTCCTCGCCATGCACGTCCAGCACAAAGCGGCCCACCGGCATGGCGCTGTAGCGGCAATAGTCGATCAAATCGTCCCAGTCGCGATAGCGCAGCTTGGTGCAATCCCGGCGGAAGGCTTCCAAAAGGTCCAGCGCATGCACGGGCGAAAGCCCGCGTTCCGCCAGCACGGTGCGCAATGTCACGCCTTCCGCAACCCCATCGCTTTCGCCACTGAGACTGGCGCGCATTTGTTCCAGCAGCGCCAGCTTTTCGTCCGCCGGCGTGGTCGCATGATCCGCGACATCATCGGCGGCGCGCACGAAATTGTAGAAGGCCAGGACCGGCGGACGATATTTTGGCGCGATCAGGAAGGACGCGACGGGAAAATTCTCGTCATGGTGGCCCTTGCCCGATTGCAGTTCGGCAACGCTGCTCATGCGCGCTCTCCTGCCTTACCGGCGTCCGCTTGCGCACGGCCTTTCCACATGCCGCCCTTACCCGACCAATGCTGGACAGCCGACTGGAAAGTGAAGGCGGCATAGAAAAGCGCGATCAGGGGCAGCACCACACCCCACAAGGGCGACAGGCGATAGAAGCGCAGCATGGGCTGGAACATCACCGCCATGATGATCCAGGCCAGCCAACCGGCCATTTGGGAAATGCCCCAGGCGAACAGTGCCGTCATCACCGGCGCCAGATAGACCATCGAGAGTCCCAGCAAAGTACCCGCCAGTACCAGCGGCGAATAACCCAGTTGGGCATAGGCGGTGCGGGCTACCATATGCTGGATATCGGAAATATGTTCGTAAGGTCGCATGGAAACGGCGCGGTCGGTGAAACCAAGCCAGATCGACCCTTGCCGTTTCATGATCCGGCCCAGGGCGCAATCATCGATGATATTGTGCCGGATCGCAGCAAGCCCGCCCGCTTTTTCCAATGCCGCGCGGCGCGCCAGCATGCAGCCGCCGGCGGCGGCGGCCACCGGGCTGTGCGGATTGTTGACGGCGCCGAACGGAAACAGCATGTCGAAAAAGAAGACAAAGGCCGGGATCAGGAAATGCTCGGCGAGGCTTTTACAGGACAAGCGCGCCATCAGCGAGACCAGGACCCTGCCCCCGTCTTCGGCGCGCGCCACCAGGCGGCGCAGATTGTCCGGCGCATGGGTGATATCGGCGTCGGTGAACCAGAGAAATTCCGGATTGAGGCCGGCCGCATGATCGCTGCCCTGGCTCATGGCCCATAATTTTCCCGTCCAGCCGGCCGGACGCGGGGCGCTGCGCAACACGGTGAGCCGGTCTGAATTCAGACCGCGCGCCAGATCGCCGGTGGCGTCGTCGGACTGGTCATCCACCAGCACGACCTGGAACGAACCTGGATAATCCTGCGCCAGCAGGCTGGAAAGACTGCGCTGGATGACATCGGCCTCATTGCGGGCCGGTACTACCGCCACCACCGAGGGCCAGGTTTCCGGCTCTTGGACCGGCGCGGCATCGCGCTCGCGCAGCAGCCAGAAACCGTTGTGGAACAGCAGCAGATATAGCCAGATCGCCAGCGGTATAAAGCCAAACAGGATGCCTGCGATCATTGCAGGTACCCGTTGTCGCCGAACCAGCCCAGGGCATCCTTGAGGCCTTCCTTGTAGGGACGCGCCGTATAGCCCAGCTCGCGCTTGGCCTTTTCCGAACTGAAGAACATGCGGTAGCGCGACATGCGCAGCGCATCGGCGGTGAGGAAAGGCTCCTTGCCCGTCACCTTCGCCACCGCTTCCGCCGCCCAGGCCAACGGAAACAACGGTCCACGGGGAAGCTTGATGGTGGGCGCACGCCGTCCGGTAAAGAAAGCGATGTCGCCCAGCATGGTTTCCAGTGCCACGTCGGCGCCGCCCAGGATGTAATTCTCCCCGATCTTGCCGCGGTCCAGCGCCAGCAGATGTCCTTCGGCCACGTCATCGACATGCACCAGGTTGAGACCGGTATCGACAAAAGCCGGCATGCGGCCGGTGGCGGCTTCCACAATGACACGCCCGGTGGGCGTGGGCTTGATGTCGCGCGGGCCGATGGGCGTGGACGGCGCCACGATTACCGCGGGCAGGCCTTCCTCGCGCACCATGCGCTCGACCTCGCGCTCGGCCACCAGCTTGCTGCGCTTATAGGCGCCGATCACGCTTTGCGGCGTATGGCGCGAACTTTCGTCCGCCGCATGATCGCCCGGCTTGAGGGCGGCAACCGAGGACGTATAGACCACCCTCTCCACGCCGTTCTTCAAGGCGGCCCGCATGGTGGCTCGGGCACCGGTGAAATTGTTGCGTTCGATCTCGCTAGGATCGCGCGCCCAGAGCCGGTAATCAGCCGCAACATGGAAGAGATAGCGCGCGCCCTTGAGCGCGGCCGTCATGGAGTCTTCATCGCGCATGTCGCCTATAACGGGGTCGCAATGCACGCCGCGGATATTGGCGCGGGACGCGCTGGGCCGCATCAGCACCCGCACATGCAGCCCGCGCGCCACCAAGGCGCGCGCCACGGCGGAGCCGACAAATCCGGATGCTCCAGTGACCAGCGCGATGTCACTCATGGGGGCCCCCGGCCGCTCGCTTAAGCTCGCGGCGCTCGCCACTCTCGCCGGTCCACTGGACCGGCTCGTTCGCTCCGCGAAACGCGGCTCGCCCTTCAACAACCTGCCAGTAGATCAACGCCGGCACACCCAGCACGATCTCGCGCGCCCGCTTGAGCAGAGACACCGCCACCCCCATCTCGGCGGGCAGGCCGAACAAAGGCGCCAGCATGGCATAGCCCCATTCCTGCACCCCGATGGCGGCCGGCACAGGTGCTGCGATACTGCGCAAGGTGCAGAGCAAGGCTTCCAGAGCCACGGCATTCAACAGGCTGATATTCCCGCCCACCAGCCGGAAGGCGATGAAGGTGCCCACGCCTGCCCCGATCCAGGCCAGCAGATGCAGCGCTGCGGACGCCGCCAGCCGGGAGCGGGAATCATAGAGCTCGACGATCGCCGCATGGAACGACACGCCTTCCCGGGCTTGCGGGAAGAAGCGCGCCGCCAGTTTTTCCGCGAACCCGGCCCCTTTTTTCTGCAGGAAGATCAGCAAGGCGATCCCCGGCACCGCCAACAGCAACACCGCCAGCATCGCTTCGGTCAGAGGACCGGAGCTTTCCAAATGGCGGAATTGGGTGAAGCCGACCCCCAGGCCGAAAGCCAGGAACACCACTTGCGCCATGGCCTCGGTGGTGGCGTCGCCAGCGACCGAGGCCGCGGCATAGGCTCCCGACATGCCTTTGAGGACCATCAGCCGCGCCGCCGCCACCATGCCGCCCACCGGCGAGAAAGGTGAAATCTCCGCAATGGAATCCCGCACCAGCCGGGCGATGTAGAAATCCGGCACAGACCGACGGTGTGCCGGCGGCAGCAGGAAGTACCAGGCAAAAGCCAGGCTGATGAACACCACCAGCGCATACAGGCAAAGCAGCGCCAGGCCACCGAAGCCGGCACGGGCGATCGCCGCGAAGACCGGATCGAAGCCGATCGACCAGACCAGATAGACCACCGCTATGGCGCCGGCCAGCAGCGCCAGGGCCACTCCGATCTTGGGAGCCCATTTCATGGAAATCAGGCCGGCAGCGGCTTGGCGCGGAAACTCCACAGGCGCATGGCGCCCAGCGCGGTCTCCGCCAGTTGGGGCAGGAAGCTGGGGCGCAGCAATTCCTTGTCGAACACGCCCATGCGGCGGCGATTTTCGGAATAGCAGTCTTCCAGGAAGCGGCGGAAAGTGAAGCCGTCCAGGAACACTGACGCCTGGGTGGCACTGAATTCCTTGCCGTCGTTCAATTCCTTGCCGCGCTTGGCGGTGCCGACCATGCGGCCCAGCGCCCGCATGTAATAGCGGAAGTCGGTCAGCGGCAGCAGCGCGCGCGCCAGGAATCCCTTCTGCGCCTGGTTGTAGGCCATCCAGTTGACAAAGAAGACGATGTGGCGGGTTTCCTCGTACATCAATGTCTCGAAGATGTTGAACATCTCCTTGGGCAGGAATTCCGATTGCATGGCGATCTTGAAGACGCCGAAGCCCAAAAAGGAATCCATGCATTCGCCGAAACCGAAATCCTTGAAGCGGGTCTCGACATTGTCGCTGACATCTTCCAACGGCCGCTCGGCGGCGTCGATGCCGTATTTCTCGATCATCACCCGGATCAGTTTGGCGTGGCGGGCTTCCTCGAAACCCTGCAGCGCCACCGCTTCCTTCATCACCGGGTCTTTGACGGTCTTGACGAACTCCGCCACGATCGCGCCGGCGCGGCGCTCGGTGTAGAAAACTTCTTCCCAGAAGGGCACGGATTTCAGCCGCGTCAATGCCGCCTCATCCAATTCCGGCCAGGGCAGGGTGTCCGGATCGAACTCCGTATAGGTCTGCATGAAATGCTTGCAGAAGGTGTCGCGATGCTCCGGCGATCCGATTTTCATCACGCGGCCTTCTTTTTTGGTCCAATGAACTTCAAGGCGAGGCGCGCCATGAACGGTACAAAGCGCGGCCGCTTGAGCCGGTTGTCGTAAGGCTTCAGGCGCCGGTCATTCTCTTCCACGCAGATGGCGATCAGTTCGCCAACATTAATGTCCGAGCCCAACTGTTCGGCGCCCGTGACTGTGAAGTTGTTGTCCTGCTGGCCGTTGGAAACGTCCGACGCGATGCCCATGCGCTCATAGATCAGGAACAGCCAGACCGCGAGCACCTTCAATTCAAAATAGGGCCGCCGCCAGAAGGGCATGTTGCGGCGATGCCAGGCCACCCAATTCACGAAGAACAGGATGTGACGGGCTTCCTCATTCACCACCGGATCGAAGGTCTGGATCAGTTCGGGCGGGAAGTAGCCGGTGTCCTTGGCGGCCTTGAACAGGCCAAAGGCGAAAAAGGAATCGATGCACTCGCTGTAACCGGTGACCATGAAGGCCCATTCCGGATCCTTGGGCCGTTCATAGACCGGCTCCGGCGCCAGCTTGATGCCGTAGGCCTCGACCAGATTGGCCAGTACATGGCGATGGCGGCGTTCTTCAAAACCGTTCAGCTCTATCGCCTTGCGCAGCAGCGCGTCCGGCACGCTCTCGGCATAGGTGCAGACATTCAGGCCGGCGCGGTTCTCGGTCTGCACCGCGATGTCCCAGATCGGCAAAGACGTAATGCGCTTCTCGGCTTCCTCGCCCAGCCTGGGCCAGTCCAGCACCGCCGGCTTGTAGGGATCATGGGTGTCCAGCAGGGTCTTGCAGAACAGCCGCTTGTGTTCGTCGCTGCCGAACTTGATCGGCCCGTCACCGGGCCATGCGCCGGTGTCGCGCGTCAGGTCGGGGGGAATGGCAAAAGCCGGACTACTCATCAAAAAGCCTGCTCACGGGCGCTCCCTGGCTACTGCATTACTCTTTTGGGGCGGCCAATTGAACCCCAAAAAACCGACTGCGGTTCTTGAACTAAGTCATTGAAACTGTTTAGTCAAAAAGTCACCAAAGCCGCCGGTTCGGATGGCCTTTGCTACCAGCATGGCCGGCAGCTCCGGATCGGTCAGGGCCGCCAGCTCGGCGTTATATTGGTAACCGGGGGCCGAACCGGGATAGGGCCCGGTGGCCGGATGCATGTAAATTTCGCTCAAGCCCTCCGGCAGGTGTTCGATCAGGCCTGCCAGGCGTGGGCCGGTCATGGCGCCGGACCAGGCCAAGCCGAACACAGCGTCCGGCGCGGCGATTCCGGCCCGGCGAAAGCGCCGCCTGAGACGGCGCGCAAATGGCGCCGTCAGCGCCGCCACCCCGGAGGCCTTGCGCGGCTCGACCTGTGCCAACACCGCTTGCGGCTCCAGAGGCACCCGCGCCCCTTTGAGGCCATAAGCCTTGCCCGTCTTGAGCATCAGCGCCGCGATGGTCGGGTGAAGATGGAAATGCTTGTGGGCGTTGACGTGATCGAGGGTGAGACCGGTCGCGGCGAAGGCGGCGAACTGGGCTTCGATCTCCCGTTCCAATTGGGCGCGCACCCTGGGCAGGAAGAACATGGCCGCGCCCGCCCGCGCCATGTCGGTGCGGAAATGCCCGCTCTTGTCGACCAGATCGGGCACCGCGCTTGCCGGAAGCACCGGATTTCCTTCCACCAACACCAAGTGAAGCCCGACGCGCAGGTTCGGCATGGTCCTGGCGCGAGCCACAGCGTCACCGGCGGCGGCGCCGGCCACCATCAGGCTGGCCGCCGAAAGAATGCCGTCGCGATGAGCGCGCTCAACCGCTTCATTGACTTCGACGGCAGCGCCAAAGTCGTCGGCGGTGACGATCAGTTGCTTCACGGGCCGTCTAGGAGACGATCATGTCTTCGCGGTTCTTGAGGAACTGGAAGAACTCCACGCCTTCGCGCAGACGCCGCACCAGCATGTCGCGCGAGGTCAGCATCTCCTTGACGATCTCCATGATCTTGGAGGGGCGGAAATAGAACTTCTTGTAGAAGTCCTCCACCGATTCGAAGATTTCGGTGTGGCCCAGATGCGGATAGTTGAGCGGCGCGATCTGGGTGCCGTCTTCGGTCAAGAGATCCACGTCGGAGGCGAACCAGCCATTCTCCTTGGCCTGCTTGTACAGGAAGGTGCCGGGATAGGGCGCGGCCAGCGACACCTGGATGGTGTGCGGATTGACTTCCTTGGCGAAGGCCAGGGTTTCCTGGATGGTCTCGCGGGTCTCGCCGGGCAGGCCCAGGATGAAGGTGCCGTGCACCACAATGCCCAATTCGCGGCAGTCGCGCGAGAAGCGCTTGGCGACATCGACCAGCAGCCCCTTCTTGATGTTGTGCAGGATCTGCTGGTTGCCGGATTCATAGCCGACCAGCAGCAGGCGAAGACCATTGGCCTTCATGACCTCAAGCGTCTTGCGCGGCACATTGGCCTTGGCATTGCACGACCACACCACGTTCAGCGGACCCAGCGCCTTGGCGAGTTCTTCCACCCGGTCGTGATTGTCGGTCAGGGTGTCGTCGTCGAAGAAGATTTCCCTCACTTCGGGGAAATTCTCTTTCACATACTTCACGTCCTGCACCACCCGGTCGATGGACATGAAACGGTACTTGTGCCCGCCGATGGTCTGCGGCCACAGGCAGAAGGTGCAGCGCGATTTGCAGCCGCGGCCGGTGTACCAGGACATGTAGGGATGCAGCAGATAGCCGCCGAAATACTTTTTCACGTCGAGCTGCTTGTAGAAGGGCAGCACCGACGGGAGCTTGTCCATGTCGACCAGGATTTCGCGTTCCGGATTGGAGACGATCTCTCCCTTCGCGTCGCGATAGGTCAGACCCTTGATGGTGGACCAGTCCGCGCCTTCGGCCAGTTCCTTGATGGTGAAGTCGTATTCGTTGCGGGCGACGAAATCGAGTTCGGGACAAGCCTGCATGCTCTCATTCGGCTCGACCGCGACCTTGGCACCGATGAAGCCGATCTTGGCGGTGGGATTGATGGCTCTGACCAGGCGCGCGGTCTTGCAGTCGGACTTGAAGCTGGGCGTCGAGGTATGGATGACGATCAGCTCATGCGCCTTCACATCCTCTTCAATGTCCTTGAAGGAGAGATTGTGTGGCGGTGCGTCGATCAGGCGCGAGCCCGGCACCATCGCAGCGGCCTGCGCCAGCCAGGTGGGGAACCAGAAGCTCTTGACCTCGCGCTTCATCTGGTAGCGCGCGCCGGCGCCGCCGTCATAACCGTCAAAGGACGGGGCCTGAAGAAACAGGGACTTCATCATTGCCATAACCTCATGCCCGGAAAGGACCGGGAAAATGGGGAACTTTCGCCCCTCAGACTCAGGATATCAGACCTGGGACATTGCGCCGGAAGGCTCTACCGCAAAGTGCGTTCCGCGCCAATGCACGGTTTCACCGAAGAGTGAAACCACGAAGACCGCAAAGCTTAACAGGTCGCGCAGGGGCACCAGCCAGATGGGGCCGGCATAGGTGCCAAAAAGCCCGTCGATCCGGGCCTTGAGGAACAGCCGGGCGGTCAGGGCCAGGGCCAGCAAGGCCAGGGCGACCGGGTTGGAACCCAGCAGAAGCGCGCCCAGAAGAGCGAAGGCAAAGCCATGGGTGACGAAGCTGCCCAGATGCCCAGCCGGATTCACCAGCCGGATGGTGCGGGTCCAGCGCAATTCATGCCGGAACAGGTCCTTGAAGCTGTTTTCCGCGGCGGTGTGGCCCACGCCCATGGCCGGGATCGCCAGGGTGTAGCCTCTGCTGCGCACAGCCTTGCCCATTTCGTAATCATCGGCGAGTTGATCGGCGAAGGCCGCGAAACCGCCTACCTCGTCCAGGGTCTCGCGCCTCAGAGCGATGGTGGAACCAAAACAGGGCGCGGCGAGACCCAACGATGTTCCCAGCACGGCATTTGGCAGGAAGGTATAGGAGGTGCCCATCGCCGCCAGCGAGGACCACAATTTATGGCCGTCCTTGGCAGGTTCGCCGGTGTAGAGACAGGTGACAATACCGACACCCGGACGCGACAGCGCCGCCGTCACCTGCGACAGCCAATACGGTCCCACTGCAATATCGCTGTCCGACAGCACCAGCGTGTCGTGACGGGCGGCCGGCAGCATGTTGATCAGGTTGGAGACCTTGGCATTGGCGCCGTACAGCGCCTTGTCCGCAATGATGGCCGTATCGCTGTGCGGGTATTTTTCCTGTAGCGCACGCACGACGGGTATCGCCGGATCGTTCTCGTCATGCACGCCAAACAGAATCTGCACCGGCCCGCCATAGGTCTGGGCGAAGAAGGTCTCGAGATTGCGCGACAGGTCCGGCTCGCCCTGGTGCAGCGGCTTGAGAATGGTGACGGCAGGATGATGGGCGCCGGCGCTTTCCGGCTGATTCATGAAGCGGCCGGCCAGCATGGCGGCGAACAGGGCGTAAACAGTGCCTATGACAGCGACCGTTTCAAAAACCCAGCCAATATCCGTGAAAAACAAATGCGCGCTCATATCCAGACGGCCCCACCCCCAGATACTTATTAGAGGAAGGTTCTTCGAGGGGGGAGCCCCTTTTGGTGACATTTTGCGACAATTGGAAATTCTTTCGCGGATTTGTCGTAAGGGTTTGAAAAACATATCAATAATGATGACGTAGTGTCATTGTTTTGGCCTGACAGGCAATATTCCTCTCCTATAGGGTAGCCCGATGGTGACATTACAGGCCGATCCGCCCGTCCAGCAGACACTTTCCCTAGCGAGTCAATTCCTGCGCGGGGGCGATCCCGGCGCCGCCGACCGGCTTCTGGCCCCCCTGCTGGAACGGCTTCCGGCTGATCCCCGGCTGCTGCATCTGGCAGGGCTGGTCAGGATGCACCAAGAGCGTTTTGAGGAGGCGGCCCAATTCTTCGCACGCGCGAGGGCGGCCGATCCCCGGGAAGCCGCGCTGGCGTTCAGCCACGGCACCGCCCTGCGCTGGCTGGAGCGCCACCCTGAAGCCGTGGACGCTTTCAAGCAGGCCGTTGCTCTCAAGCCCGATTATGCGGAGGCCTATTACGAAGCCGGCACCACCTTGCAGCAGCTTGGCGAACTGGCGGATGCCGAAACGGTGTTCCGTCAGTGGCTCGCTGCCCTTCCCCGCCAGGCCAGGGGCAAGCTGTCTCTTGCCGGACTGCTGCTTGCCGCCCACCGGCCGCAGGAAGCCGAAAGCCTGTTGCGCGAAGCCCTGCAACAACCGATGCCGCCGGAGATGGGAGCCATCATGCACCAGCATCTGGCCCAGGCCCTCTTCCGCCAGAACAAGCAGCAGGAAGCGCTGGAGCATTGTGAAATATCCGCCGGCCTGAATCCGGCTATCTCCACCGATGCCATCCGCATCGATATCCTGCAAAGACTCAAGCGTTATGACGAAGCCGAAGCGGTGAGCAAAAGCCTGGTTGCCCGCGATCCCGCCAATCCCAAATGGCACAAATCCCACAACGATCTGATGTACCGGCTGGGCCGCGCCGACTATCTCAAATCCTATGACCGCGCGCCCAGGACGCCGGAGTTGTTGCTGTCCAAGGCCTATTTCCTCGCCCATGAGAAGCGGGCCCAGGAAGCCCATGACGTCTATCGCGATGTCCTGGCGCTGGAGCCGGAAAACCTGCTCGCGGCCGTGGGCCTGGGCAACGCGCTTAATTTGATGAAGCGCCATGCAGAGGCGCAGCAACTGTTTGAGGAACTGCTGACCCGGCGTGGCGACGATCCCAACCTGTTGTCCTCCGTGGCAGAAGCAGCCATTGCGGCCGGCGATGCTGAAAAAGCAGCGGCCTTTGCCGAAAGGTCCGTAGCGCTGTCCCCTTATGACCAAGTGGCGCTGGCGATCCTGGGAACGGCCTGGCGCGTGCTGGGGGATGAACGCGACGAGACGCTGAACGGTTATGATTCCCTGATCCAGATTTACGACCTGGACCCGCCGGAAGGTTTTTCCGGCATGGAGAGCTTCAATGCGGAGCTCAATGCCTATCTGGACCGGATCCATCCCGGCACGCGGGAGCATCTGGACCAGTCCTTGCGCAATGGGACGCAAACGACCGACAAACTGTTCGGCTCAGGCCATGAGCTGGTTGAGCGGCTGCAGGTTCGCATCCGTCAAGCCATCGCCCGCTATATCGCGAGCATGAAGGACGATGAGAAGCATCCGCTGCTATCGCGGCGCACCCGCAATTTCGATTACACCGGCTCCTGGTCGTCGCGGCTGCGCGACTGCGGCTTTCACACCAACCATGTCCATCCCGAAGGATGGATCAGCTCGTGCTATTATGTGGCCCTGCCCGCCGCGGTGGAGGATGCCCAAGGCCGCCAAGGCTGGATCAAGTTCGGCGAGCCGGCGCTGGATGTGACGTTGAAAAATCCGATCCGCCGCGCCATCCAGCCCAGGCCCGGACGGCTGGTGCTGTTTCCCTCTTACATGTGGCACGGCACCGTCCCGTTCCGCGATGCCACGCCCAGAACGACGATTGCCTTTGATGTAATCCCAAAAAGCTAGGCGCGGCGGCGGGTGGGAACGGCTTTGGACGCCGTGCGGCGCGCCTTTGCGGCAGCGACCAGGGTGAGCCAATTGCCCATCAGTCGCACCGTGTTGGGGCGCCATATCTGACGCGGCAAGGCGCCCAGCACCACATTCTGATAGCGCGCCGGATCGGTGGTGCCCTTGGCCTCGACCAGCCCCAAGCGGTCCTCGGTGGCACGGTCGAAATAATTTTCCGGAATCCGCGGGCGTTCCCCTTCTCCGGCCAGGAAGCGGGTGATGTCGCGCAGATATTCGCGTCCCAGGGTGCCCGGATCATATTCGGGATGGCCCTGCAGGAAGACAAAACGGCTATAGCCGGGCAGCTCCCGCGTGAAGATATCGACCTGGCTTCCAGTGCTGCAATCCATGCGCGCCAGCACGCGATAGCCCTTGGCCGTCAAATCGCTTTCGGCAATGTCGTTGCGGCGCGAATGGGGCACCGTCACCCGCGTCGCGGTGTTGAAGAACAGCGGATCGTCCTCGGCCCGGGTGCTTTCATAAAGACCCGACAGCTTCACAGGCATGGGCCGGCGCTCAATGCCGTCCAGGTGCAGAACCGCGGCATGGGCCGCCAGACAGGAAAACAGGGTGGAGATGGTTCCGGTCTCGGCCCAGGTGATCAGTTGCGCCAGTTCTTCCCAATAGGTTTCCTCACGCAGGTCGGCTTTCATCGGCTGGGCACCGGTGACGATCAGCGCATCGATATTGGCGGCCTGCAGGAAGGCGGCATCGTCATAAAAGCCCGCCATGCGGGCGCGGGTCTCCTCGTCACGCGCGATCGAGCCCAGCGAAAACAGCCGCAGGCGCACATCCAGGGTTCCGGCGGCCTGCTTCAAGAGCCGCGCGAATTGCAATTCGGTGGCCCGCATGGCCGTGTCGGGCATGTTGTTGACCAGCCCGACATGGATGGTGGCGCGGCTATGGCCGCTTCCCAACAGGAACTGTTCCGCCTTCATCGCACAACCTGCCTGAGTTGGCCGCGCATGGCGGCGGCCAGCGCCTGGTCCAGGTCGGCAATGATGTCGTCGCGGTGCTCGATGCCGATGGACAGGCGGATGGTTTCGGGCGTCACGCCGGCCTTACGTTGTTCGGCTTCCGGCATCTGGCGATGGGTGGTGGACGCGGGATGGCAGGCCAGCGATTTGGCATCGCCGATATTGACCAGCCGCTTGACCAGGCCCAGAGCATCGTAAAAGCGCTTGCCCGCCTCGAAGCCGCCTTTGACCCCGAAGGTCAGCAGGGAAGCCGGACGCCCGCCCAGATATTTCTGGGCCAGCGCGTAATAAGGGCTTTCCGGAAAGCCGGCATAATTCACCCAGGCGACGCGATCGTCGCCGCTGAGGAAATCCGCCACGGCGCGGGCATTCTCGACATGGCGCTCGACCCTCAGCGCGACGGTCTCGATCCCCTGCAACAGCAGGAAAGCGCTCATCGGTGAAAGAATAGCGCCCATCGCGCGCTGATAGACGCTGCGGGCGCGGGCCACAAAGGCGCGGGCGCCGAACCGCTCCGCATAAACCAGACCGTGATAGGACTCGTCGGGGGTGGTGAATTGCGGGAAGCGCGCCGCCTGGGCCATCCAGTCGAAGCGGCCGGCATCCACCAGCATGCCGCCCATGGCGCTGCCATGGCCGCCCATGAACTTGGTGAGGGAATGCACGATGATGTCGGCGCCATATTCCGCCGGCTTCAGCAGGATCGGCGTCGCCACCGTATTGTCCACGATCAGCGGCACGCCATGGGCGTGGGCCATGCGGGCGATCGCCTCGATGTCGCAGATATTGCCCGCCGGATTGCCCACCGTTTCGCAGAACACCGCGCGGGTGTTGCCATCGATGCAGGCTTCCAGCGCTTCGGCGCTGTCGCCTTGGGCAAAACGGCCCGCGACGCCCTGCGCCGGCAGGATATTGTGCAGCAGGGTGTGGGTGGTGCCGTAAAGCTGGGGCGTGGAGACGATATTGCTTCCCGCCAACGCGACATTGGCGAACGCGTAATAGAGCGCCGCCTGTCCGCTGGCGGTGGCAAGCGCGCCCGCCGCCCCTTCCAGCGCGGCTACGCGTTCCTCCAGGATCGCCACGGTGGGATTGGCGATGCGGCTGTAGCGAAAGCCTTCCTCTTCCAGGTTGAACAAGGCCGCGCCATGGTCGGCGGAATCGAACTGGTACGCCGCCGTCTGATAGATCGGCACCGCCACCGCCTTGGTGGCGGGATCGGCGTCAAAGCCGGCGTGAATTGCGAGTGTCTCGTCGCGCATGAAAGCCCTGGAAATCCAGCAAGGCTCTCATTTTAGCAATGAGGAACTTAACAAAACCTCGGCTCAATACTCCACGCGCAGCGCACCAGACCTACTCAGGCGTGTAGGTGCCCCGTTAACGCGGTTTCCATGCAAAAGCGCGATACTGCCGGATGCGTGCCGACCGCCGTGTCAAATTGAGACAATCATGACGCTGCCCATTGCCAGGAAAGAGATTTCCGCTTCAAAGGCGTGGCTGCGCGCGCTGGAGATGACGGCGCGGATCGAAGAGACGCCCGCCCGCACCTTTCCGGCGGTGATCGAGGAATTGGGGGCCCGCTTCGGCGACGCGCCCGCCTTGCTGGGCCTTGAACAGAGCCTGACCCATGCGGGCCTGGCGGCGCGCGCCAATCGCGTTGCACGCTGGGCGTTGGAGGCGGGGATCGCGAAGGGCGACACCGTCGGGCTTCTGATGCCCAATGCACCGGATTATCTGGCGATCTGGATCGGGCTGACCCGCATAGGCGCTGTGGTCGCGCTGTTGAACACCAATCTCAAAGGCGAGGCGCTTAAGCATTGTATCGCGGTCGCGGCGCCCACACACCTCATCACCGCTAATGATGAGGTGCCGGAGACGGGAGCAAATATCTGGCGTTATGAGGACTTCACGCGAGCCGCCGACAGCTTCTCCGGCGCCCCCCTGGAAGCGCAGGAAAAACGCGACGTCACTCTTAATGACCGCGCTTTGCTGATCTATACCTCCGGCACCACCGGCCTGCCCAAGGCGGCATCGGTCAGCCATCGCCGGATCATGCATTGGACCCACTGGTTCTCCGGCCTGATGGGGGTTGAACCGCACGACCGGCTCTACAATTGCCTGCCCATGTATCACAGCGTCGGCGGGGTGGCGGCGCCGGGCGCCGCGCTTCTGGGCGGCGGCGCTGTAATCCTGCGCGAAAAATTCTCCCGTACCCGCTTCTGGGCGGATGTGACCGGGAGTGGCGCCACCATCTTCCAGTACATCGGCGAATTGTGCCGCTATCTGCTGGCGGACGAGGAAAAGGCACCGCCGCAACACAAGCTGCGGCTGGCGGTGGGCAACGGGCTTTCGGGCGATGTCTGGGACGCCTTCCAGGCCCGTTTCGCCATTCCCCATATCCTGGAATTTTATGCCGCCACTGAAGGCAATTTCTCGCTCTACAATGTCGAAGGCCGCTCCGGCGCCATCGGCCGCATTCCACCTTTCCTGGCGCACCGTTTTCCCACGGCAATCGTGCGCTTCGACAGCGACACCGGCCAGCCGGGCCGCAACCAGGAAGGTTTCTGTGTGGCGGTGGCGCGGGGGGAGAGCGGCGAAGCCATCGGCAAGATCGCTGGCGGCGCGGCACGCTTCGAGGGCTATACGGACGCATCCGCCAGCGAAAAGAAGATTCTGCGCAATGTCTTCCAGACCGGCGATGCCTGGCTGCGCAGCGGCGATCTGATGCGCCAGGATGCCCAGGGCTTCTTCTATTTCGTTGACCGCATCGGCGACACGTTCCGCTGGAAAGGCGAGAATGTCGCCACCACCGAAGTCACAGCGGTGGTGTCATCGGCGCCCGGCGTGAAAGCCGCCGCCGTTTATGGTGTGGCGGTGAAAGGTCAAAATGGCCGCTGTGGCATGGCGGCCTTGGAAGTGGGGCCCGGCTTCGATCCCGCGGCGTTTCGCAACTATTGCGCCGAACGCCTGCCGGCTTACGCCCGGCCCATCTTCCTGCGGATTGTGAAGAGCCTGGCGGTTACCGAGACCTTCAAGCAGAAGAAGCAGGAACTGGCGCGGGAAGGCTTCGACCCTTCCGGCATCAGCGATCCGCTCTATGCCGATTGCGGCACAGGTTATGTTGTGCTGGATGGGGCGCTTTACACCCGGATCAATTGCGGCCTGATCCGCCTGTGAATCCGGCGCTCCGGCAGGGGCGGCAACCGCACGGCATAGCGGATTTCGGTGCCGATGATGCGCATGGCTTCCTGGGCATAGGGGATCATACGCGGCATGCAATAGAAATAATGGATCATGCCGGGGTGGCAGCGCCCATGCACCGGCACACCGAAGCCGCCCAGCCGCTGGGCATATTCCTCGCCTTCATCGCCGAAGGGGTCGAACTGGGCCGTGTGGATGAAGGCGGGCGGCAGGCCGGCAAATTCCTCGGCCCGCAGCGGTGACAGGCGGATGTCGGAAAGTTCGCATCCTTCCGGCACATAAAGCTCCAGGTCGCGCTGCAAGGTCTCGCTGTCCAGGAAATAACCTTCCGCCAGTTCGCACCGCGCCGCGGATTCGCCATGCACATCCAGGATGGGGCAGAGCAGCAACTGAAAGGCGAGCGCCCGGCTGCCCGCGTCCCTGACGATGCGGCAGAGAACGGCGGCCAAGGTGCCGCCGGCACTGTCGCCCCCTACGCCAAACCGTTCGAGGTCCACACCGAACAGCTTGGGATTGCGGGTGACATGGTTCAGCGCCGCGATGGCGTCGGACATGGCGTAGGGAAAAGGATGTTCGGGCGCCAGCCGGTAGTCGACCGCGATCACCCGGCAGCCGGTCTGGTTGCTCAGCCGCCGGCACAATCCATCATGGGTTTCCAGATTGCCGGCCACCCAGCCGCCGCCATGGAAAAACAGGATCCCAGGCAACACACGCTGCGGCTCACCCAGGGGCGAATAAACCCGCAGGCTGATATTGCCGTCATGAACCGGCATCAGATGGTCGCGCACTCCGCCAATCTCTTCCATGCCGGGCGGGTCGACCAGATCGGCCAGGTTGATCAGGGCCTCGCGGCGCTCCTGGACATTCTCATAGCGTCCACGGCTGAGGCCTGCTGCAACCAGCATCTCCAGAAAACGGCGGGCATGACGATCCAATGGCATATGTGTTCCTAAAAGCGCTTCTGCGCGCCAAAATCAGGCCGCTTTTGCGGTGACCATGACCAGAGCATCGATGGCGGCGACGGTGTCGAAATTGGCGGGGGTCATGGCGCTTTGCGGAATCTCGATATCGAATTCCGCTTCGATGGCCAGCATCAGGTTGACCATGTCCAGCGACGTCAGCCCGGCCTCGCGCAGATTGTCGGCCAGCCCCGGCGCCGCCTCGACGCCGCGCTTTTTCAGCATGCGGCAGGCTATGGCGGTAATGCGGTCTGTGGCCGAAGGCATGGGCAAGCTCCTGAAGCCGCCAATCTATGCGCCACCAGTAAAGCATTGGTTTGCAATGCTGGCGCGCGCGCGCCATGGACCACAACCGTTTCCCCATTAACCCCGCGCTTACCATGATTTGCGCGCTTCATCCTTGTTTCAGATTTGCACCCTAGTCTGGCCGGCGATCCACGGAGCCGCCATGTCGCGAACCCTTCAGCCTGTCTCGTCCCTGTCCACGACGCAGCTTCCGGAAAGTCTTTCAGTCCGCGCCGGGCGTGTTGCCCAGATTGCCGCCGCGCACGCCGATGCGGTGGACGCCGGCAGCCGCTTCCCGCAGGAAGCCGTGGATGCGCTGAAGGCCGAAAAGCTTTTGGGCATCCTCGCGCCTGCCGCGCTAGGCGGCGAAAGTGCCGCCGTCTCCGATGTGGTGGATATCTGTTACACCTTGGGCCGGGCCTGTTCCTCGACCGGCATGATCTACGCCATGCACCAGGTGAAGGCGGCCTGCGTCGCCTATCACGGCATGGCGAGCCCCTGGCACCGGGATTTCCTGGCACGCATGGCTAGCGACCAGCTTCTGCTGGCGTCTTCCACCACCGAAGGCAAGGGCGGCGGCAATGTGCGCTCCAGCGAAGCCGCGGTGGAGCATATCGAAGACCGCATTCATCTGGTGCGCGATGCCAGCGTGATCTCCTATGGCGCCCAGGCCGATGCGGTGGTGACCACCGCGCGCCGCGCCCCGGATTCCGACGCCAGCGACCAGGTGCTGGTGGTGTTTGAAAAGAAGCATTATTCGCTGGAAAAGACGCTCAGCTGGGACACGCTGGGCATGCGCGGCACCTGCAGCGCGGGCTTCTCGCTCAAGGCCGTGGGAAGTCCGCAGCAGATATTGCCCGTACCCTATTCCGTCATTCACACCCAGACCATGGTACCGACCTCGCACCTGATGTGGTCGGGCAACTGGGCCGGTATCGCCGCGGGCGCGGTGGACCGCGCCAAGAAATTCATGCGCAAGGCCCAGCGCGCCGGCGCCCTGCCCCCCGGTGTACCGCATTTCTCGAGGGCACTGGCGAATTTGCGCTCGCTGCGGGCCCTGATCGCCGCCGCTCTGGACCGCTACGAAGCCGTTGCAGACGATGCGGCGGCGCTGTCGACCGTGGATTTCCAGACCGCCATCAACCTGCTCAAGGTCGATGCCTCGGAAATGGCGGTGGAAACCGTGATGAACGCCATGCGGGCCACCGGCCTTTCCGGCTACCGCAACGACACCGATGTCAGCATCGGGCGCAGCCTGCGCGATGTGCTGTCGTCACCGATCATGATCAACAACGACCGCATCCTCTCCAGCCTGGCCACGTCCACCATCCTGTCCGACGTTCCCGCTTCGATCAGGGATTGAGCATGACCGCCGCCACCCGAGTCTCGCATTCCTGCTGCGGCGAAACCTATTTCGAGCCGGCGCACTTGGACGCGACCTTGTCGCAACTGTTTCAGCCCTCCGGCGTGGACGGGGTTTACGGCCGCACCGGCGCCTATGAAAGCGTGGTCGAGGCGCTGGCGTCGCTGATTTCCTGTCATCGTCCCGAAGCTGCGGAAGTGTTCCGCTTTCCGCCGGTAATGCCGCGCGCCTCGCTGGAAAAGCAGGGCTATCTGCAAAGCTTTCCCAATTTGATCGGTGCCGTCTCCACTTTGACCGGCACGGAGCGTGAGATCATGCGGTCCGCAAGCAAGCATGAGGCAGGCGGCGACTGGACCGAAGACCTCAAGCCCGCCGACCTGGTGCTGGCGCCCGCTGCCTGCTATCCCATCTATCCCATTGCCGCTGCACGCGGCACCGTGCCGGATGGCGGCTATGTCTTCGACGTGGCGGCCGATTGTTTCCGCCGCGAAGCCTCACGCCAGGCCGACCGCTTCCAGAGTTTCCGCATGCGCGAATATGTGCGCATAGGCACGCCGGAACAGATCCAGGAATTCCGCGAGCCCTGGATCGAGCGCGCCACAGCCATCGCCGAGGCCTTGCAGTTGCCCTGCACGGTGGATGTGGCCAGCGATCCTTTCTTCGGCCGCGTCGGCGCTTTGATGGCCAGCCAGCAGCGGGCCGATGCCCTGAAGTTTGAACTGCTGGTGCCGATCCGCTCGGCTGGGTCGCCCACCGCCTGCATGAGCTTCAATTACCACAAAGAGCATTTCGGCGAAGTCTGGGGCTTGCACAATCGGGCCGGCGAACTGATGCATACCGGCTGCGTCGCCTTCGGCATGGACCGGCTGGCGGTGGCGCTGTTTGTCACCCACGGCGCCAAGGTCGGCGGCTGGCCGGTTTCGGTGCGGAAGGTTCTCGAACTTTAGGCTGTATTCCCAGCATCCACCGTCATGGTCGTGCCGGTGATATTCTTCGCCGCATCGCTCATCAGGAACGCCACACTGGCGGCGACGTCTTCCACATCCACCAGCCTTTTCAGCGCAGCGCGGCCGGCGATCTTGCCGCGCTGTTCCACGCTCATGCTTTGCGTCATCTCGGTATCCATGAAACCAGGGGCCACGGCATTGACGGTGATACCCATCTGGCCCACTTCGCGCGCCAGGCTGCGGGTGAAGCCCAGCATGGATGCCTTGGTGGCGCCATAGACCGACAACCCGCTATAGCCGGTAAAGCCGATGATGGAGCTGACATTGACGATGCGGCCCTTGCCTTCCAGCATCATCATGCGCACCACATATTTGGTCAGCACCACCGGCGACAGCATGTTCAGCCGCATCAGTTTTTCGATGTCGGAATTGTGCATGTTGGACAACAGGCCATTGGTGCCCAGGGCGGCATTGTTGATCAGGCCGTAAAGCGGACCATGCTCGGCCTTCAATTCCCGCAGCAGTTCGGGAATGGCGTCCACATTGGCGAGATCGAAAGGCAGGAAATTCATCACTCCGGCGGGGAATTCCGCGATCGCCTTGTTCAGCCCTTCGCTTTCCTTGCGGCCCAGGGCAAAGACGCGATAGCCGTCGCCGGCCAGCTTGCGCCCAATCGCCAGCCCCACACCGCGCGTTCCTCCGCTGACCAGCACGCTACGCATGGCGCCCCTCCTGAAAACGAGAGAGCTTTCCGCCGGCCGTCAATTCCAGGCAGGGCACAAAACGCAACATGGCCGGCACCTTGAAGGCCGGCAACATCTGGCGGCAAGTCTCGAGGATTTCTTTGCGGATATCATCCTGGGCATTGTCATTGGCGGCCAGTACCACTTCCGCCACCACAATGGCACCGGTGATGGGATTCTTGCGGCCAAAGACCCGGGACATGCGCACGCCGGGATGGCGATTGATCACCGCCTCGATTTCCTCGGGATGGATCTTGAGGCCGCCGACATTGATGATGCCGCCCTTGCGGCCTGCGAAGTAAAAACGTTCGCCGCGCTGTTCCACCATATCGCCGGTATCGACCCAGCCGTCCTGCATCAGATCTCCGCCGCCGACATATTGCGTGGCGGTGCGGGATGAGCGCAGATGCAGGGCACCGTCCATAACCTTGATTTCCACCGGCCCGGGAGCGCCGATCAGCGCCGCAGGAAAGCCCTCGCGGCCATCATTGACTTCAAAACCGACACCAGCCTCGGTCGAGGCATAGGCATGGCCGATAGCCGCATCCGGAAAACGGACCTTGAGACTGTCCAGAACCGCCTGGTCGGCGATCTCGCCCGACAGGCGGATATAGCCGGGCGCGATCAGCGCATTGGCCGGACTCATCAGCACCCGCCGCCAGTGCGACGGTGTGCCCGTCAGATGGGTGACGCCATGCCGCCCTAGCCGGCCGAGGAAATCGGCCAGTTCTTCCTCTGCGTCCGACAGCACGAGATTGGCGTGGCCCAGCAGAGCCCGCAGCAGGATCTGCAAGCCGCCATAGCGGCGAATGTCATAAAAGGTGCCCCAGGTGATGCCGCTGGCGGCGCGCGGTGCAATCGCCCCCGTCAAGCCTTGCAGGCTATGCACCACCATCTTGGGAATGCCGGTGGTGCCGGAGGTGAACAGCACCCATTCCGTGTAGCAAGTAGGGGTGTGGCAGGGCGCGGGCGGGACCGCGCCCGGCTTGGGCAAGGTTGCGAGCGCAAAACCCGTCTTCTCCACTGCCAGGGCAGGATCATCCCCCACCACGACATCAATCGAGGCGCGTTCGATCACCGCAGGCAGATGTTCCGGCTTCACGTCCGGCGGTGCGATCACGATGCGGGCAGCCACGCCGTCCAGTTCGATCAAGGCCAGAGCGGCATGAAGCTGGTCGCGGGTGCGCAGCAGCACATGCGCGCCCGTCAGGTCGTCCGCGATCACGCGGTCCATGTCCGACAGTGAAACGGTTGCGTGCCGGCCGAGCAAGGTAGCGCTGCTGCCCGCAAGGGCGGCGCGCAAGGTGCCGGATTCAGGCCGCGGCGGCATCTTGGTAGAATTTGATGAAGTCGCCCAAGGTCACGGGGAAATAAACATCTTCCGACGCGGTGAAAGGGTCCACACCCAACTGGTCTTCCAGACGGGCCACGATGATGGCGAAGCACAGGGAATCCAGCCCGGATTCCAGCAGCACGGTTTCATCCGAAAGGCCGGCCAGGGTCTTTTCCTGCTCGCGCGCCACCTGTTCGAACTCGGCACGCACAATCGCTTCAACGCTCATGTCAAAAATCCAGCAGAATCCCGGGGTTAATCTAGCCGAGCGAGTTTTAACGATCCGCTAATGGCGAATGGCGCATAAAGGTTTGAGAAAAGGGCTCTTCACGCAGGCCGGCAGGACCGCCAAATCCATGACCGGGTTCGCCATGACCGTTGAACTCCAGACCAGCCGCGCCCGCTGCCGCCCGATCGCCGAAAACGACCTGGACGCCATCGCCGATCTTTTGGTGCGCGGTTTTCCCCGAACCTCAAGAAACTATTGGATGCGCGGCTTCGCCCGCTGGAAGAAGCTGCCTTCCATCGAAGATATGCCGCGTTACGGCTATGTGCTGGACAGCGGCCTGGGGCCCGTGGGCGTTATCTTTTTGATCTCGTCGCGCCGGAACGGGCATATCATCGCCAATCTGTCGAGCTGGTATGTCGAACAGCAATGGCGCATGCATTCCACCTTACTGGTCTCGCTGGCGACCAAGCTCAAGCATGTCACCTATCTCAATGCCTCGCCGGCGCCGCATACCTGGCGCACCCTGCAGGCCCAGGGTTTCACACCGTATAATTTCGGCCGCAGCGCCGTCTTCGCCCTGCCTGGCCGCGGGTTTGTCAGCGATGTCATTCCCGACGGCCTGCCGGAAGCACAGCTGCTTCGCGATCACCGCGAGATGGGCTGGCAGAGCCTGGTGGTGGAGAAGGACGGCATCGTCTCGCCCTTTGTCTTTCAGCCGCGCACGCTGGACCGGCCGCCGGTTCCGGTGATGGATGTGATGTTCTGCCGCGGCGCCGACGACCTCAGGCGTTGTGCGCCGGCCCTCGCCAAATATTTCCTGCCGCGTGGTTCCATGGGCTTCCTGATCGATGGTGACACGGACGCGATGCTGTCGCACTATGTCGAAGGCAAGGAGCCGCGTTACTACAAAGGGCCCCACCGGCCCATTCTCGGTGACCTTGCCTATACCGAGAAAGCCATATTCGGATGACCGTTCACACCCAACTCGCCACCCGCACCGCTGCACAGGTGCTGGTGGACCAGCTTCGCATCCAGGGCGTCACCCGCATCTTCTGCGTGCCCGGTGAATCCTATCTGCCGGTGCTGGACGCGCTCTATGACAGCGGCATCGCCGTCACCGTCTGCCGCAACGAAGGCGGCGCTTCGATGATGGCGGAAGCCTACGGCAAGCAGACCGGACGGCCCGGGATCTGTTTCGTCACCCGTGGTCCCGGCGCCACCAATGCTTCCGGCGGCATCCATATCGCGCAGCAGGATTCCACGCCCATGATCCTGTTCGTGGGCCAGGTGGAACGGGAAAATCGCGGCCGCGACGCCTTCCAGGAGATGGACTACCGCGCCTTCTTTGGCGGTCTCGCCAAATGGGTGGCGGAAGTGAACGAGCCCGACCGCATGGCGGAGATGGTGGGCCGCGCCTTTGCCACCGCCTTGGCCGGGCGCCAGGGGCCGGTAGTGCTGTCGCTGCCGCACGATCTGCTGCCGCTGCCCTCTCAATCCGCCGACGCACCTTTTGTCGAGGCGCTGGAAACCGCGCCCGGCGTGGCCCAGATGGCGGAGCTGGAAGAATTATTGGCGCACAGCGAACGCCCCATGCTGATCCTGGGCGGCGCACGCTGGAGCGAAACAGCGCTGGAACAGATCGCCAATTTCGCCCAGCGCTTCGGCATTCCGGTCTGCACCTCGTTCCGCCGCGCCCATCATTTCCATCCCCTGCATCCCAATTACGCCGGCGATCTGGGGCTTGGCGCCAATCCCAAGCTGGTGGCGCGGGTGAAGGCCAGCGACCTGGTGATCGCGGCCGGCGCGCGGCTGAACGAACTGACCTCGCAAGGTTATACCTTGTTCGACATTCCTGTGCCGCAGATCAAGCTGGTGCATGCCTATCCGGGTGCCGAAGAGATCGGACGGGTTTATCGGCCGCATCTGGGCATTCACGCCACACCACAGGCCTTCGCCGCCGCGCTGGACAAGTTGAAACCGCGCCGCGCGCCGCATGATGTGAGCGCCGCGCACCAGGAGTATCTCGACTGGTCGGAAAAACCGCTGCCCCAGCCCGGCGCAGTGAACCTGTCGGAGATCATGGTCTGGCTGCGCGGCCACCTGGCGGACGATGCCATCATCTGCAATGGCGCGGGCAATTATGCCGGCTGGATCCACCGCTTCTACCGCTTCCGCCGCTTCAACACCCAGATGGGGACCATCTGCGGCTTTATGGGCTACGGCATGCCCGCGGCGGTGGCGATGAAAAGCCTTTATCCCCAGCGCCAGGTGCTGGCGATCAACGGGGACGGCGATTTCCTGATGAACGGCCAGGAATTCGCCACCGCCATGCAATACCGGCTGCCCATCATCGCGCTGGTGTTCGACAATTCCACCTTCGGCACCATCCGCATGCATCAGGAGCGCGAATATCCCGGCAGGATCAGCGGCACCGACCTGGTCAATCCGGATTTCGCCGCCATGGCACGCAGCTTTGGCGGTTTCGGCGCCACGGTTGAAAAGACGCAAGATTTCGCGCCCGCCTTTATGGCGGCGCAAGCCAGCGGCCGGCCCTCGATTATTCACGTGAAATTCGACGCCGAAGGCATCACGCCCACCACGACGCTTACGGCGATCCGTGAAAAGGCACTGAAGTCCTAGCGGCCCAGCGCGACCGGCAGCGCTTCGCGCACCGGCAGGGTTTCGATCCGCGCCGCCGCGACCCGGCCCAGCGCCCAATCCAGCATCCCCGGCGTGGAGCCGTAAGGCGATGGCTTTTCCGACACGTCATGGGTGTAGAGGATCAGCCAGCCATTGTTTTGCAGCACCTGCTGGATGGAGGCTTCGATGGCGTCCTGGTCCCACAGCCTTGCTTCCAGCGAGACGACATTGAGCTGGGCCAGATCCACCGATCCGATGTTGATGCCCGGATGCACGCCTCGCAGCGAGGCAAAGCGGGCGCTGTAGAAAGTCTTGGTGCGCGGGCTGACCCTGCCGAAAGGAAAAGCATAGCTGACCGGCGCCTTGCCGTTCAGGAACGGCTTGAGGAAGTCCCAATTGCGCTGCAGATCGAATTCCAGTTCGGCATTGCTCAAGGCCGGGGTGGGCTCATGCCCGAAGCCGTGGCAGCCGATCTCATGCCCCGCCGCAGCCAACCCCTTCAGGTCGTCACTGTCGTAGAATTCCATTCCATCGACGGTGCGGCCGCAGAATCCCCCCGCCGTATAATAAGTGCCGCGTACCCCGTGACGGGCCAGCACCGGCCCGCCCTCCGTCCAGGCATTTTTGGGAAAATCGTCGAAGCTGACACTGGCCACCGGCCGCTGTCCGGCCAGGCGGGCGCGCCGGTGCACCATTTTGCGGGCGATGAAGCTGGTCAGCTTCATTTTGAGCTGAGTTGGCGAGGCCATGACCGGCTTTTAGCGGGCAAAGCCTTAACACCCGGGTAACGAATAAAAAGAAATTGGTATCTTGCAAGACAAGGTACCATGTGATAAATACTACTGCATGGTCGAATCCCTTCAAATCCAGCTCAAAAAAGGCGTCCTGGAGATGTGTGTGCTGGCACTGCTCTCCCGCGGCGACAATTACGCTTACGAGATCGCCAGCCGCATGGCCGAGGCGGTGGGGATGGGCGAAGGCACCATCTATCCGTTGATGCGCCGGATGCAGAATGACGGCCTGGTCTCGACCTATCTGCAGGAGTCGGGCTCGGGCCCTCCGCGCAAATACTACAAGCTGACCAAGAGCGGCGCACAGGCGCTGAAGTCGCAAATCAGCGAATGGCAAACCTTCGAGATCGCCGTGCGCAAAATCCTGGGAGACGCAACATGAACCGTGCGCATTTCATGGCGCAGCTTCGCGACGGCCTTTCGGGCCTGCACCATACCGACATCGGCGACATCGTCTCCGATTACGAACGCCACTTTGCCGACGGCGCCGCTGATGGCCGCACCGAGGACGAAATCTCGGCTGCCCTGGGCGATCCGGCGCGGCTGGCGCGCGAGCTGCGCGCCGAGGTGGGCTTCCGCCGCTGGGAGGAAAATCGCAGCGCCGGCAATTTCATGGGCGTGGTGCTGGCGCTGTTGGGACTGGCGACCATCGATTTCATCATCCTGCTGCCGTTGCTGTGCGGGCTGGCCGCGCTTTTCTTCGGCCTTTCGGTGGCGTGCCTAGGCTGCGTTGTGGGCGGCGCCTTCCTGCTGTTCAACCTGCTGTGGGGCGGGGTGATGGGCAATGCCGCCATGCAGCTTCTGATCGGGCTGGGCCTGATCAGCGGCGCCATCGGCGGCGGCGCCCTGCTGCTGTGGCTGATGGAGATCATCGCCAAGCTCCTGATCCGCTATGCGCGGCTGCATTTCCGGCTGTTCGACTCCGCCAATCAATCCATCTGAGGAGACAAAGATGCACAAGCTCGCACTCGTCGCCGTCATCGGCCTGACCGGCTCCGCCGTCTGCATAGGCGCGGCTGCCGCCATCGGCGGCAGGGATTTCGGCGGCGGCCTGGATTTCCCCATGTTCAGCGGCGACCGGCCGCGCTGCGAAACCATCCAGGGCGCCAGTGCCACCAGCCGCGATTTGGACTGGGATGGCAGCGATCATTTCGGCTTGTCGGTGGGGGGGAATGCCAATTACACGCCGGGCAGCGACAACAAGGTGCATGTCAGCGGCGGCGATCCCCAGATGCTGGCGCACCTGCGCGTGCGCAATGGCAACCTGGAACTGGATTGCCGCGGCTGGCATCAGGACAGCGCGCTGAACATCACCCTGCCGGGTCAGGAATTCAAGAAATTCAGCATCGCCGGCAGCGGCAATATGGTCCTGTCCAAGCTCGACCAGATGATGGTGAAAGTCAGCATCGCCGGCTCCGGCTCGATCAAGGCCGACGGCAAGGTGGAACATGCCGAGATCCATATCGCCGGCTCGGGCGATGCCGATCTGGGCCAGGTGAAGGCCAACATAGCCAGCGTGCATATTGCCGGTAGCGGCAACACCGACATCGCGCCGACCGATGAAGCCGACATCCACATTGCCGGCTCAGGCGATGTGAACCTGCACACCAGTCCCAAAAAGCTGGAAACCCATATCGCCGGATCGGGCCGCATCCACAATATCGGGTCAGGTGGCTGAGCAGCACGAACAGGGAGAAGCATCATGGCGCACAAACTGGTCATCATCGCCGCCGTCGGCCTCACCGCATCCGCAGCCTTCATCGGAGCGGGCGCTGCGATAGGCGGCAAGGATTTCAAAGACGGAATGGGCGATTTTTCCTGGTTCGACAACAAGCCGCGCTGTGAAGTCGTTTCAGGCGCAATAGCAACCAGCCGTGATCTGGACTGGAATGACGGCGACGAAGTCACGCTGGCCCTCCTGGGCCAGGCCAGCTATTCACCCGGTCCAGACCAGAGGCTGCATGCCACCGGCGATCCGCAGGTTCTGGCGCATTTGCGTGTCCGCGACGGCAAAATCGAGATGGATTGCCGCGGCTGGCGCAATCGCACAAGAGATGTGACGATTACCCTGCCCGGACGTGAATTCCGCGAATTCACCATCGCCAGCGGCGGCAGACTGGTTTTGGACAAACTCAATCAGTCCAAGGCCGAGATCACCATCGCCGGTGCCGGCAACGTCAAGGCGAATGGCCGGATCGACGATCTCGAAATGACTATTGCAGGCTCGGGCGATGCCGATTTCAACCAGCTCACCGCTCGCAAGGCGGAGTTCGGGATCGCGGGCTCCGGCACGGTCAAGGCCAAGGGCACCGTCGACGAGCTGGAGATCGGAATTGCCGGATCCGGGCATGCCGATTTCGACGGGATAACGGCGCGCACCGCCGCCGCGGAAATTCATGGCTCCGGCACCATCAACGCCAAGGGCAAGATCGATGATGTCAAAATAGATATCTCGGGCTCGGGCAATGCGGACTTCGGCCAGATGGAGACGCGCACCGCCAAGGTAGAGATCAGCGGCCACGGCGATGTCCATATCGCGCCTACCGAAAGGGCCAAGATCGAGATCAATGGTTCGGGTGACGTCTATCTTCACAAGGATCCCAAGTCGCTGGACACCGAAATGCATGGCTCGGGCCGTGTCCATAAGGCCGAGGCGGGCGGCTAGCCCGCCTGCAATAGCCAACTCGACAAATCGGGCGGACGGGCCTATGTCCCCGCCATGGCACAGACGCTCAAGATCGGCGACGTCACCATTCCCGGCCGGGTGCTGACCGCGCCCATGACGGGCGTGTCCGACTTGCCCTTCCGGCGCATCGCCAGCCGCTGCGGCGCGCCTTATGTCGCCACCGAGATGGTGGCGTGCGACAGCTTCGCGCGCGGCAGACCCGATGTGGTGCGCCGCGCCGCGATCGGGGCCAAGGAAGATGAACATGCGCTGCCCCTGATGGTGATCCAGCTCGTCGGCCGTACCCCCGAATGGATCGCCAAGGGCGCGCGGCTGGCGGAAGAAGCCGGCGCCGATATCATCGACTTCAATATGGGCTGCCCGGCAAAAGAAGTGACCGGCGCCCTGTCGGGCTCGGCCCTGATGCGCGAACCCGAACTCGCGGCCCGGCTGATCGAAGCCGCCGTCAATGGCACGCGCCGCCCTGTGACCCTGAAGATGCGGCTGGGCTGGGATGACGCCAGCCGCAATGCGCCGGAGATCGCGCAATTGGCGGAGCAGTTGGGCGTGAAAGCGATCACGGTCCATGGCCGCACCCGCCAGCAATTCTATGGCGGCAAGGCCGACTGGCGTGCAGTTGCCGATGTGAAGAAGGCCACGCGGCTGCCGGTCATCGTCAACGGCGACATCATCGATGCCGCTTCCGCCCGCACGGCCCTGGAGCAATCCGGCGCCGACGCGGTGATGATCGGGCGCGGCGCTTATGGCCGTCCCTGGATTGCGGCGGCGCTCGACAAGGCCCTGTATACAAGCGACCTAGCCGGTGAGCCCTCGCTTGCCTCCCGTTTGGGCATCGCACTTGAACATTTCACAGACACGCTGCGCTTCTATGGAGACGCACTAGGCCTGAAAATATTCCGCAAACACTTGGGTTGGTACGTTGAGCAGGCTTTATGTCCTGCCGATCCCGCCCAAAGGCGCCTGATCAAGTCCCGCTTGTGTCAAATTGACAACGCGCATGGCGTAGAATTGGCTTTGGCCGCACTTTGGTCTAATTCCGCCCTTCCAATTCTCGCACCCGCACATATGTAAGGGGCCCGGCGCCATATCCGCGCCTTCGGGGACTTATTTGCTCTGGGATGTCTGCGGTGGGGAGCGCCGCTCGTCATCCTGATCAGAAATCGTTTGGGGGTTTTGATGTCGCGTCGTGTTTTGCCTGTTCTGGCGCTTGGCTTGGTTCTGGTGGCTTGCAGCAAGCCGCAGCAGCAACAGATGCCGCCGGCCAGTGTCGGCTTTATCACTCTTGCCGAACAGCCGGTGGCGCTGACGGTGGAGCTGCCCGGCCGCACCAATCCTTTTGCCGTATCCGAGATACGTCCGCAGATTTCCGGCATCGTGCAAAAGCGGCTGTTTGTGGAAGGCTCAACCGTCAAACAGGGGCAGCCGCTTTATCAGATCGACCCGGCGCCCTATAAGGCGGCCTACGACAACGCGGTGGCAACGCTTGCCTCCACCAAGGCCAAAGCGGAACGCTATGCCCGGCTGTTGTCGGATCACGCCATTGCCCCGCAGGATGCCGATGACGCCCGCGCCGCCTATCTCCAGGCCAAGGCCAATACCGACGCGGCCCGCATCAACCTGAATTATACCCGTATCACCGCCCCGATCACCGGACGCATCAGCGCTTCCTCCGTTACGGAAGGCGCATTGGTCACCGCACAACAGGCCACCGCGCTGGCCACCGTGTCCACCCTGGACCCCATCTATGTCGATGTGGACCAGTCCAGCGCCGAACTGGTGGCGCTGAAACGCGCGGTGCAGGCGGGCGCCGTGAATTCCGACGGACCACTGACCGCCGAAGTAACCCTCAAGCTGGATGACGGCAGCGTCTATCCGCTCAAGGGCAAGCTGCAAATGACCGACGTGACGGTAGACCCCACCACGGGCTCGGTGCGATTGCGGGCTCTTTTCCCCAATCCCGAAAATCTGCTGCTGCCAGGACTTTATGTCCGCGGCACCATCAACGAAGGCATCGACCCGCACGGCATTCTGGTGCCGCAGAACGCCGTCGGCCACAACCAGAAGGGCGAGCCCACCGCCCTGGTGGTGGACGAAAAGAATTTCGCCAGGCTCAAACTGCTCAAGACCGGACGCGCGCTGGGCAATAACTGGCAGGTGCTGGAAGGCCTGAAGGCGGGAGACAGGGTGATCACCGAAGGCCTGGCCAAGGTGATGCCAGACATGCCGGTCAGTCCGCAACCCGCCGGACAAGGCGCCGGCACAACACAACAAGCACCGGCGGCGCGCTAATGAGTCTGTCACGCTTTTTCATCGACCGCCCGGTCTTCGCCTGGGTCATCGCCGTCATCGTCATGCTGGCGGGCGGCATCGCCGCTTTCAGCCTGCCCATCGAGCAATATCCGACCATCGCTCCGCCCGCGGTGGTGATCGCCGCCACCTATCCCGGTGCGGACTCGGAATCTTTGCAGAATTCGGTCACCCAGGTGATCGAGCAGCAGCTCACCGGCCTGGACAACCTCCTCTACTTCTCTTCTTCGTCCAATGCCGACGGCTCGGTGCAGATCACCGCCACCTTCGCCCCCGGCACCAATCCCGACATCGCCCAGGTTCAGGTGCAGAACAAGGTGCAGGCCGCGGTGCCGCTGCTGCCCAGCGCCGTGCAGCAATTGGGCGTCGTGGTGGCCAAGAACACCCCCAACTTCATCGTCGTGATCGGCGTCTATGACGATACCGGCCGCTATACCAATGTCGACATTTCCGATTTCATTTCCTCCAAGATGCGCGATCCCCTGTCACGCGTGCCGGGCGTCGGCAATACCCAGGTGTTCGGCGCGCAGTACGCCATGCGCATCTGGCTGGATCCCTTCAAGCTGAAGAATTTCGGCCTGCAACCCTCCGACATCGCCGATGCGGTGCGCACCCAGAACGTCCAGGTCTCCGCCGGGCAGATCGGCCAGCAGCCCACGGTCGCGGGCGCGGCCATCAACGCCACCGTCACGGCACAATCGCGCCTGCAGACGCCGGAACAGTTCCGCAACATCATCCTCAAGACCGCGCCATCGGGCGCGATCGTGCGGCTGGCCGATGTGGCGCGGGTGGAGCTGGGCGCGGAAACCTATTCGGTGGCCAGCCTGTATAATGGCTATCCCGCCGCCGGTATTCCCATCATGCTGGCGCCGGGCGCCAATGCGCTCAAGACCGTGGACGCGGTCAAGGCCAAGGCGGAGGAATTGAAGGCTTCGCTGCCGCCGGGCATGAAGCTGATCTATCCCGTCGACAACACGCTCTTCATCCGCCTCTCCATCCATGACGTGGTGGTGACCCTGATGGAAGCCATCGCCCTGGTGGTGCTGGTGATGTATGTCTTCCTGCAGAACTGGCGCGCCACTTTGATTCCGGCGATTGCCGTGCCGGTGGTGCTGCTGGGTACCTTCGGCATCCTTGCGGCATTCGGTTACTCCATAAATACCCTCACCTTGTTCGCGCTGGTGCTGGTGATCGGCCTCTTGGTGGACGACGCCATCGTGGTGGTCGAAAATGTCGAACGTATCATGCATGAGGAGCGGTTGGAGCCGCGTGAAGCCACCCTCAAAAGCATGCAGGAGATCACCGGCGCCCTGATCGGCATCGGACTGGTGCTGACGGCGGTGTTCCTGCCCATGGCCTTTTTCGGCGGCTCGACGGGTGTCATCTACCGCCAGTTTTCCATCACCATCGTCTCGGCCATGACCTTGTCGATCCTGGTGGCCTTGATCCTGTCGCCCTCGCTCTGTGCCACTCTGCTCAAGCCGGTGGAAGGCGCAGGCCATCAGAAGCACGGCATCTTCTTCGATGCCTTCAACCGCAATTTCGATGCCTTCCGGGAGTGGTACCATCAGCGCACCGCCTCGTTCCTCAAGCACACCTGGCGCACCATGATCGCCTATGCGGGGATCGTAGCTGTGCTGCTGGTGCTCTTTATCCGGCTCCCCACCGGCTTCCTGCCCGACGAGGACCAGGGCTTCATCTTCAACCTGATCAGCCTTCCCGCCGGCACGACACAGCCTGCGACCTTGAAGGTGGCGCAGAATGTGGCGAAATATTACCTCGACAACGAAAAAAGCAATGTTGACTTCGTCTTCGCGGTGGCGGGCTTTTCCTTTGCCGGTTCCGGCCAGAATACCGGCATCGCCTTCACCCATCTGAGGGACTGGAGCGAGCGCAAAGGAGCCAAGAACACGTCGGTCTCCATTGCCGGTCGCGCCATGATGCATTTCTTCCCGCAAAGGGATGCGCAAGTCTTTGCCATCGTGCCGCCTTCGGTACAGGAACTGGGCAATGCCACCGGTTTCGACCTGGAACTGGAGGATCGGGGCAATGTCGGCCATGACGGCCTGATGGCGGCGCGCAATCAGTTGCTGGGCCTGGCCGCCAAGAATCCGCTGCTGCTGGGGGTCAGGCCCAACAGCCTGGACGATACCCCGCAAGTGCATGTCGATATCGACCAGGCCAAGGCAAGCGCCTTGGGCGTGTCGCTGGCCGACATCAACTCCACGCTCAGCGCCGCCTGGGGTTCGAGCTACATCAACGATTTCATCGATCGCGGCCGCGTCAAGCGCGTCTATATGCAGGGCGATGCTTCCTATCGCATGACGCCGCAGGATCTGGACCGTTGGTATGTGCGCAGCGTCAATGGCTCCATGGCACCCTTCTCCTCCTTCGCCACTTCGCGCTGGACCGTCGGACCGGCGGCACTCACCCGCTACAATGGCCTTCCGGCTATCGAAATTCAGGGGCAGGGCGCGCCCGGCGTTTCCACCGGCACGGCGACGGCGGAAATGCGCAAGCTGGCGCAACAGCTCCCCAAGGATGTAGGCTTAGAAGCCACCGGCCTGTCTTATCAGGAAGAACTGAGCGGCTCGCAGGCCCCCGCGCTCTATGCGCTTTCCATCCTGGTGATCTATCTCTGCCTGGCGGCCCTGTATGAAAGCTGGGCGATCCCCTTGTCCGTGATGCTGGTCATCCCCCTGGGCGTGGTGGGTGCGCTGGCGCTGACCAGCCTGCGCGGATTGTTCAACGACATCTATTTCCAGGTCGGGCTTTTGACGACAATAGGCTTGTCGGCCAAGAACGCCATCCTGATCGTGGAGTTCGCGGTCGAGGCCGAGCGCAGAGGGGCGTCCGCGTTCGATGCCGCCATGGAAGCGGCGCGCTTGCGGCTGCGGCCCATCCTGATGACCTCGATCGCCTTCATCGCCGGCGTCACGCCGCTGGCGCTGGCACATGGCGCGGGCGCCGGCAGCCAGAACGCTATCGGCACCGGCGTGGTGGGCGGCATGATCACGGCCACCGTGCTGGCGATCTTTTTCGTGCCCGTATTCTTCCAGTTGATCAATACGCGGCTGCAACACCACAAATAACCGAAGAGACATTTCACGCCGGAACTTCCCCGTCATTTGGGGAGTCCCGGGCACTGTTGCCAGTGGTCGCTTTTAGGATTGACAAACTGTCAGTGTATCTGCCTTGCCCCCTTGAACGAATCGGGTTCGGATAAGGTCTACGGCCATCTAGCTTCGATAGTGACCGCAAATTCTCTTACGGTAACAGTATGCGGTCGTCGGAAAAAAAGGCCAAATCTGCCGCAGAACAATGGGCCATCGTTGCGCCCAGAGTCGTCCCTGACTGGGAAGCGGTGCATATTTTCCTGGAAGTGGCGCGCTGCGGCAGCTTCCGGGCGGCGGCGCAAAAATTGCGGCTATCGGTCAACGCGCTCAGGCGGCGCATCGACGAATTCGAGCGCGAGTTGGGACTACCCGTGCTGACGCGCCACGTGAACGGCGTTCAGCCCACGGAGGAAGGCGCCAAGATCTACAATGCCGCGTTGCAGATGGAGAGCGCATCTTTCGATCTGCTTCAGGCGCGCGATCTTTCCGACAAACAGGCGGAAGGCGAGGTACGGCTGTCGATCACCGAGGGGCTGGGGACGGCATGGCTTCTTCCGCAACTCGTCGAATTCCAGCGCGTCAATCCCAAGCTGACGTTGAATTTGAGATGCGGGCAAAAGCCCGCCGATCTGGTTCGGCTGGAGGCGGACGTCTCTGTGCAACTGGATCGGCCCAAGGAACCCGACCTGAAAGTCACGAAACTTGGCCGCCTGCACCTGATGTTCTTCGCGTCGAAAAGCTATCTTGACGCGCATGGCTATCCAAATAACGCCGGCGATTTCGCAAAACACCGTTTTACCGTGCTCTCGGATGAAGAGAGAAAATGGCAGGACACTTATGACAAAATTTTCCGGGGGATATCCCCCGTCGGCCTGGTCTCACTGCGAAACAATGTGAGCAGCTCATACTTTTGGTCGGTCGTGAATGGCATCGGAATCGGCGCTTTGCCGACTTATGTTCAGGCCATCGGCGCCGATCTGGTGCCTCTGGACATCGCAGTGATGGAAAAACACGACATCTGGCTGGTCTATCGTTCCGATGCGAAGCGGATTCCACGCATCCGCAAGACCATCGATTGGGTCATCCAGTCCTTCGACCCACGCCGGTTCCCGTGGTTCCGCGAGGAATTCATTCATCCCGACCGCTTTCCCGAGATTTACAAGGGTAGCTCTTTGGCGAGCAGGATTGCGAATATACCCACCGTTCGCTGAACCCCGTTCGGGAAAACCGGCTCATGCGCTCTTCGCAGAAGAAAGACGGCCCTTACAGAGAACAATGGGCCGCAGTCGAACCGCGCATGGTCACCGATTGGGAGGCGGCGCACATCTTCCTGGAGGTGGTCCGCAGCGGCAGTTTCCGCACAGCCGCCCGAAAGCTGCAACAATCCGTGAACAGGTTGCGCCGGCGGATCGACCGGTTTGAGCGGGAACTAGGCGTCACTTTGCTCAGCCGACACACGACCGGCCTGAAACCGACGAAAGAGGGTTCAAGAATCTACCATGCCGCGCTGGGGATGGAGAATGCTTCCGCCGGCCTTATGCAGACGCGCACCTCCCAGAATCAAATCGAAGGAGAAGTTCGGCTGTCGATCACCGAGGGGATGGGGACCTTTTGGCTGGTCCCTCGCCTGGTGGAATTTCTCCGCGCCAACTCCCGGCTGACGGTGAACCTGACGTGCGAGCAAATGCCGTCGAGCCTGCTTCGCCTGCAAGTCGATCTTTCCATCCAATTGGAGCGCCCCAAAGAACCCGATTTGAAGATCGTGAAACTGGGCCGACTGCACCTGATGCCTTTCGCCGCCCAATCCTACCTCGACACCCATGGATATCCGACAGCCCCCGCCGACCTTGCCGGCCATCGCCTCGTGGTCATGTCCGACAACGAAAGACAATGGCAAAATGAATATCAGAGGGTATTTCACGGCGTCTCGCCCACGGGGCTTGTTTCGCTGCGCAACAATTTGAGCAGCGCGCACGTCTGGTCCGTCGTCCAAGGGATGGGTATCGGGTTTTTGCCCACCTATCTCCAGGCGCTGGGCATCGCACTGGTTCCGTTGGCGTTCGGGATCGAAAGCCGCGATATCTGGCTGGTCTACCGCCCCGAGGCCAAGCGGATTGCGCGTATTCGCAAGACCATCGACTGGATTATCCAATCCTACGATCCACGCCATTTCCCGTGGTTCCGCCAGGAATTCATCCATCCCGACCGCTTTCCCGGGATTTACACCAGCCACACCCCCCAAAGCGCCCCAACAACATAACCATGAGGTACGGTCATCGGCCGGCTTTGGAGGGCGCCTCATATTGCGGCCTTTCCTGCCCTCGATGGTTCGGCAATACTTCCAAAAAAGGGGAGGGCATGATGCGTTTCTGGATGGCATTGCCGCTGCTGGCCGGGTTCTGCGGGCCCGCTTTGACGCAGGAAACAGCCACCCGCGATCATACGGTCACGGTGGTTTCCACGGTGCCCTCGATTGCCGGCAAGAAATCCAAGCTCTATGTGCGGGAACGTGCCCTGCCGCAGGTCCTGCGCAAGGGCGCCGGCGACAAGGTGGTCTTGTTCGTGCACGGCGCCGGCACGCCGGCCGAAGTCAGTTTCGATGTGCCCTATCAGGATTACAGCTGGATGGGATATCTGGCCAAGGCTGGTTACGACGTCTTCTCCGTGGACATGACCGGTTACGGCCGCTCGGCCCGGCCCGCGCCGATGAACGACAAATGCAATCTGACGCCCGAACAGCAAAAGAATTTCGGTGCCGCCTGCGCCCAGACCTATCCCGGCGCCCTCACCAACATCAATTCCGACTGGAACGACATCTCCGCAGCGGTGGATTTCATCCGCAAGCTGCGCCATGTGGAGAAAGTGAATCTGGTGGGCTGGTCGCAGGGCGGTCCGCGCGCCGGCGGCTGGACGGCGCAGCATCCCGACCGGGTGGCGAAACTGATCCTGCTGGCGCCGGCCTATAATCGCACGACGAAAAGCGAGCCGCCGGCAGTGCTGCCGGTGGCGGGCGCGGTGTTCACCACCCAGAGCCATGACGAGTTCATCGCCAACTGGGACCGCCAAGCGCCCTGCTCCGGTCAATATGATCCGGCGGCGGCGGCATCGGTGTGGTCGGAAATGATGAAATCAGATCCTGTCGGCGCCAAGTGGACTCCTGCGGTACGGCGCGCACCCATCGCCTCCTCCGGCTGGGGCTGGACCCAGGAGAAAGTGAAAGCCATGACGACCCCCACCCTGATGGTGAGCGGCATCAACGACAAGCAGGTCAATCCGGAACGGGTGCACGACTTCTATGCCGATATCGGCAGCCCGCAGAAGGTCTTCATCGATCTGGCCTGCTCCTCCCACAATGCCATGTGGGAGAAGAACCACCTGCTGCTTTTTCAAGCCTCGCTGGAATGGCTGGAAAAAGGCACCGTCAATGGCCAGACCAACACCATGCTGAAGCTGGGCTACTGATTTAATCCGGCAGGGCGAAGGCGTAGACGACATTGCCTGCGACCAACGCCACGAACTGCTTGCCGTCCACGGCATAGCCCATCGGGGAATCGTTGACCGGACCGTTGGTGCGGAAGTGCCAGAGCGGCTTGCCACTTTTCTGGTCCAGGGCAATGAACTCGCCGCCCGCGCCGGCGACGAACAGAACACCACCCTTGGTGCCGACAAGGCCTGAGCCCAGGCCGACGCGCGCCATCGGATATTTCCACAGGATGTTGCCGGTTGCCGCCTCGATCGCCATCACACCCTGTTCCGGCGGCGGGCCCTGCGGCGCGGGCCCGGCGCCGCGGCCGAGATAGAGCTTGCCCTTTTCATAGGTCACCGGCGCGCTTTGGGCGAAGCCCTGGGACGAGACATATTCCAGGAAGAACACACCGGTCTGCGCATCATAGGACGGGGCCTGGAAGTTGGTGCCGCCCACCGCCGGAAAGACGACCTGTCCGGAATATGTGGCAGTGGTCTTGGGATCGACGATGGGGCGGCCCTTTTTGTCAAAACCGGTGAACCAGTTGGTCCTGACAAAGGGTTTGGCCAGCAGCATCTGCCCATTGGTGCGGTCCAGCACATAATAGACGCCGTTGCGGTCGGCATGCAGGATTACCTTCTTCTGCTTACCGCCGATGGTCATGTCGGTCAGGACATAGTCTTCGGTCGAATCCCAGTCGTGATCGTCATTGGGCGTGAACTGGTAATGCCATTTGATCTTTCCGGTGTCTGGATCGATCGCCAGCACACTATCGGTATAGAGATTATCGCCCTTGCGGCTTTCGGCATTGTAGTCGGGCGCCGGATTGCCGGTGCCCCAATACAGCGTGTGCAGCTCGGGATCGTAGCTGCCCGTCAGCCAGGTCGGGCCGCCGCCGATTTTCCAGCTGTCGCCCGCCCAGCTTTCATTGCCAGGCTCGCCCTTTGCGGGAATCGTATAGGTGCGCCACAGACGCTTGCCGGTGGCCGGATCATAAGCATCCAGATAACCGCGGGTGCCAAGCTCGCCACCCGACATGCCGGTGATGATCTTGCCGTCCACCGCCAGGGGCGCGCCGCTCATCTGAATGCCTTCCAAGGTGTTGGCGGTGCGCACTTCCCACAATTCGCGCCCGGTGTTGGCATCGATAGCGATCAGGAGATCGTCGAGCGTGCCGATGAATACCCGGCCGTCCAGCACCGCCAGGCCCTTGTTGCTGGGATTGTTCTGGTAGGGGTTCTTGACGTCCTGATTGCGGTGGAAAAACCACTTCTGCATGCCGGTACGCACATCGAAAGCATAGACATCGCCCGGCGAACCGGAGACATACATCACGCCGTCCACCACCAGCGGCGTCGCTTCGCTGTAGCCGGTAGGGCTGGGCGGCATCGGACCAACCCATTTCGCCTGGAGTTGGCTCACATTGACCGGCGTGATCTGGTCCAACCCGCTGAAATGATGCCCGGCGTAATCGCCCCAATAAGTCGGCCAATTGTGCGGCTCGCCTTTCGCATTGGCCAAGCGTGCGTAGGGTAGAACGGAGGCGGGTGTGTTTTTCGCGATCTGGGTGAAATCGCGCGCCTTCTGTTTTTGCAGATAGGCCACCAGGTCATCGACCTCCTTGGCGGAAAGCCGGGTGGCGACATCGCGGGGCTCGGCGCCGCCCGCGTTGGCGATGGTCTTCACATCCTTCTTCTGGAAAGATGTCCATTTGCCGTCTGCTGTCTCCAGCAGGATGGCGAAGGAATCCTCGCTGCGCACCAATCCGTGCACGGTGCGGCCGTCATTGCCGGTCACATCGGCATAATGCGGTGCGCCGCCGAAGCCGCGTCCGCGGGGGAGCTGATGCAGCACGCCCAGCTTGATAGCGGCGATCGGCTTGGTACCTTCCGCCGAAAGGTCGGATGCCAGATCCAGTCCCCGCCCACTGATCTCATGGCAGCCGGAACAGCCGCCTTTGCTGAAGAATATCTGCTCGCCGGCCACCGCATCGCCGGTGGCCTGGCCCAGCGGTCCGGTCTGCCCGGACAGGCTTTTGATATAGCTGACCAGGCGCCAGACATTGTCGGACGGCAGGGCCGAAAAGGCCGGCATCAAGGTACCGGTCACGCCGCTGCGGATGGTCTGGAAAATCTCCGCATCGCTTCCGCCATGCTGGAACGTGCCGGTATTGAGGGCAGGCGCGCGTTCGCTTCCGGCCGCGCCGGCGCCATGGCAGGCGGCACAGGTACCTTCGAACAGCGCCTTGCCCGCCGCAGGTGCCGCAGGGTCATTGGCGAAAGGATTGGCGATCACATCGGCGACGGGCGGGCTTGCGGGTTGGGCTAAAGCCTGCCCCAGACAGGCCACGACGACGACGACAGGCAAGACGAGAAACCGGGAACGAAAAATCATCTGTGCAATCCGATGCCAATGCAGATTCGCACTATAGCGGGGATCGCCGTTCCGTCCGGTATACAGGACTGCGACATGTTTCCGCCCGTTGATAGGGCTTACATGGCCGCCTTGGGTGGTTTGCGCCCGGCGCTCGCCTTGACCAGGTCCAGGGCCACGTCGGTGATCATGTCTTCCTGGCCGCCCACCATGCGCCGCCGCCCAAGCTCGACCAGGATTTCGCGCACATCGACATGGTGGTCCTCGCTGGCCTTTTCGGCATGGCGCAGGAAGGAGGAATAGACACCGGCATAGCCCAGAGACAGGGTCTCGCGATCAACCCGAACGGGGCGGTCCTGCAGCGGCCGCACCAGGTCTTCCGCGGCGTCCATCAGGCGGAACAGGTCACAGCCATGGTGCCAGCTCTTGCGGTTGTCGGCGGCAATAAACACCTCCAGCGGCGCGTTGCCTGCCCCCGCCCCCATGCCCGTGAGCGAGGCATCGATGCGCCGGGCACCCGCCTGCGCCCCCGCCAGCGAATTCGCCACCCCAAGCGAAAGGTTGTGGTGGGCATGGATGCCACGCTCGGTCTCGGGGCGCAGCACCCGGTCATAGGCCTCCAGCCGGGTCCGGAATCCATCCATGTCCAGCGCGCCGCCGCTGTCGGTGACATAGACGCAATGGGCGCCATAGTCCTCCATCAGCTTGGCCTGCACCGCCAAAGGCGCCGGCTCGTTCATGTGCGCCATCATCAGGAAGCCGGCCACATCCATGCCCAGCTTGCGGGCGAAGCCGATATGCTGTTTGGCGATGTCGGCTTCGGTGCAATGGGTGGCGATGCGGACGGAAGTGACGCCCAGGTCATGGGCGCGATGAAGATCCTCCACCGTGCCGATACCGGGCAGCAGCAAGGTGGTCAGCCGCGCCTTCTTCACCACTTTTCCGGCCGCCGCAATCCACTCCCAATCGGTATGGGCGCCGAAGCCATAGTTGAAAGATGATCCGTTGAGGCCATCGCCATGCGCCACTTCGATCGCATCGACACCGGCTTCTTCCAGCGCTCGCGCGATCGCGGCCACCTGTTCGACGCTGTATTTGTGGCGAACGGAATGCATGCCGTCGCGCAAGGTCACGTCCTGGATATAGAGCCTGTCCTTGTCCGGATCGAACATCAGGCCGCCTTTTCCCGGCTCTTGCGCAGGGCGATCTTTTCTCCGGTCCTGAGTGCCGCCGAAGTCATGATGTCGAGATTGCCGGCATAAGCGGGCAGATAATGTGCTGCGCCTTCCACTTCCAGGAAGACACTGGTCTTGAGGCCGTCGAAACTGCCGATCCCGGGAATGACGATGGGATTGTTGTCGCCGAAGCGCTCGAACTGCAGCTTCTGCTTCAGCCGGTATCCCGGAACATAGGCCTGGACCTTGGCGATCATGGCCAGGACCGACTCTTCGATCTGTTCTTCCGTAGCCCCCGAAGACAAAGTGAAGATCGTATCCCGCATGATCATGGGGGGCTCGGCCGGGTTGAGGACGATGATCGCCTTGCCCTTTTTTGCGCCGCCGACGGTTTCGATTCCCCGTGCCGTCGTCTCGGTGAACTCATCGATATTGGCGCGGGTGCCGGGGCCCGCGGATTTGGACGCGATCGACGCCACGATTTCGGCATAGTGCACGGTGGCCACCTGGCTGACCGCGGCGACGATGGGAATGGTCGCCTGGCCACCGCATGTCACCATGTTCACATTCGTCGCCGACAGATGCGCATCGCCGTTGACGACGGGGATCACATACGGCCCGATCGCCGCCGGCGTCAGGTCGATGATGGTTTTTCCCGCCGCGGTGCAGACTTCGCTGTGCTTTTTGTGGGCGCCGGCACTGGTGGCATCGAACACAATGCCGATCTCCGGCCATACCGGCAAAGCCGTCAGCCCCTCAATTCCCTGATGGGTGACCGCGACGCCAAGCGCGGCGGCGCGCTTGAGACCGTCGCTGTCCGGATCTATTCCGGCAAGCGCTGCCATCTCCAGCGTTTCCGACATGCGCAGGATCTTGATCATCAGGTCGGTTCCGATATTTCCCGACCCGATGATCGCAATCTTTTGTTTTCGTTGAGACAGTTGCTGCGTCATGCCCTTGTTCCGAGCCAGGCAGCTACTGTGCTGACATGCCCCGGCAAACTCAAAACCGGGCGCATATCAAATCTCATCTGATGAGAGGCCTAAATCCGGTACCCGGAGGCCTGGCAAGCATATCCGGACCGCAAAATTTCAGGCAACATGCAGCAACAACAATGTCAGGGAGGATCGCGTGGATTCGCAGGCTGAACGCAAAAAGGCATCCGACTTTCCACAGGAGCTTCTCGACCTGCTGGATTCCTATGTGCATGGCGGCATCGGGCGGCGCGAATTTCTGTCGGGCGCGCAAAAATTCGCAACCGCCACGGTGACCGCCGCCGCCCTGGTGGAAATGTTGCGGCCCAATTACGCCTGGGCTATCCAGGTGCCGGAAGACGACAACCGCATCAAGACGGAAAAAGTCACCGTCCCTTCGCCCAACGGTACCGGCCATATCGACTGTTATCTGGTGAGGCCGGCTTCGGCGCGCGGCAAGCTGCCGGGCGTGATCGTGATCCACGAAAATCGCGGCCTCAATCCCTACATCAAGGATGTGGCGCGGCGGCTGGCAACGGCCGGCTTCATGGCCATAGCGCCCGATGGGCTCACTTCGGTGGGCGGTTATTCCGGTGATGACGAGAACGGCGCCAAGTTGTTTCAGCAGGTCGACCGCGCCAAGATGGGCGAGGACCTGTACGCCGCGGCGGTCTATCTCAAGAACCGGCCCGATTGCACGGGCAAGCTCGGTGCTGTGGGCTTTTGCTTCGGTGGCGGCGTCGTCAACAATCTGGCGGTGCGCATGGGACCGGATCTCGCGGCAGGTGTGCCGTTTTACGGTGCCCAGCCCAGCGCTGAAGATGCCGCCAAGATCAAGGCACCGATCAATGCGCAATATGGCGAGCTGGATACGCGCATCACCGGTGGCTGGCCGGCTTTCGACGCAGCCTTGACCCAGGCCGGTGTCCCGCATGAAGGGCACATCTATCCCAAGGCCAATCACGGCTTTCACAACGACACGACGCCCCGTTACGACGAGGCGGCCGCCAAGGAAGCCTGGCAACACACGCTGGACTGGTTCAACAAATATCTGAAAGCCTGATCACGGCCGGCGTGTAGCTTTTTTGGTCCTGGGGGAGGTATGGGTTAGCGCAGCGACGCCGCCAGCTCGCTCACGCCGCTCCAAAGGATCTGGATGCCGATGCACAGCAGAATAAAGGCCGAAAGCCGTACGACGACCTGGGTACCGTCGCGGCCCAGGAGTCTAACGAGCCGCTGGGCAAATCGGTACGAAAGATAGATCGTCAGCGCCATTGCCAAGGTACCGGCAATAGCACCGGCTGCCAACAGTGCGAAATGTTCCAGGCCAGTTGTTTTTGGGCGCTGACTTCCCAGTGTAATCGCGACGGACATCGATCCCGGCCCGACCGTAAGCGGCATGGTCAAGGGATAGAACGGATCAGGCAGGGCCTTTACCGGTGTGCCATCCGTCGGCGCGGTCTCCGGCTCGGCATTCAACAGCTTCCAGCCGAAAGCCGTGACGACCAGGCCACCGGCAACCCGCACCACCGGCAGGCTGATGCCGAAAAACTCCAACACATGGGAACCGACGAACAGAGAGCCAACCAGCAGGAAGAAGCTGTTGACGGCTACGCGCCGCGCCAAAAGGTTTCTCTGGGCATCGGTACAGAACTGCGTCAGCCCGAGGAATATCGGCGCATCGGCGATCGGATTGACGATCGGAAACAGCGCCGCATAGACGAGCAGGAAAGCATTCAGAATTGTGTCCAGCGCGACCATTTGGATGCGGCCTGAGATTAAGGATTATGGTTATCGGGCATCTTAGCCCAACGCCTTATCGAGGCGATGCCCAAGCGGGGCTTTGTCCTTGTGGTGTCGGTGGTCCGCCTTCGATCGGCTGATGTCGCAACGGGACGTCCAATCTCCCATGCCTCAAACTCCACAGGATATCCGTCAGATATAGAGAGATATTCCAGGAGAATATCGGCCGGGATTTGGCTATATTCCTGATCGAAAATTGAAATTATCTAATTTAATGAAGGCTTTAATCCACAAATTCGCCGTCGCCCCCATGATGGACTGGACCGACAGTCCTTGCCGGGTGCTGCATCGCTGCCTGACCCGGCACGCCTTGCTTTACACCGAAATGGTGACGGCGGAGGCGGTGCTGCATGGCGACCGCGTGCGGCTGCTGGGCTTCGATGCTTTTGAACATCCCCTGGCCTTGCAATTGGGCGGCTCCGATCCCGCCAAGCTGGCTGAGGCCGCCCGGATCGCGGCGGATTTCGGCTATGACGAGGTCAATCTCAATATCGGCTGTCCTTCCGACCGGGTGCAATCGGGTCAGTTCGGCGCCTGCCTGATGCGCGAGCCAAGGCTGGTGGCCGATTGCGTGGCGGCGATGCGCGCGCACGCTTCGATTCCCGTGACCGTCAAATGCCGCATCGGCGTGGACGAACAGGATCCGGAACACAGCCTGCGGAGTCTGATCGATGCCTGTGCGCAAGCAGGCGTGACGGTCTTCGCAGTGCATGCCCGCAAGGCTTGGCTGGAAGGCCTGAGCCCCAAAGAAAACCGCGACGTGCCGCCGCTGGATTACGACCTGGTCTATCGCGTCAAGCGCGAGCGCCCCTCTCTCACCATCCTGGTCAATGGCGGCATCACGACTCTGGAACAGGCGGAAGTGCATCTGGGCCATGTAGACGGCGTCATGTTGGGCCGCGCCGCCTACCAGAATCCGGCGCTGCTGGCAGAAGTGGATGCGCGATTTTTCGGCGGTGCATCCGTCGATCTGGCGGATGCCGTGGAAGCTTATACAGAGCATGTTGCCCGCCGGCTTCGCGCCGGCGCGCGCCTGCACCCGCTGATAAGGCCCATGCTGGGGCTTTACAACGGCCGGCCCGGCGCGCGGCTGTTCCGCCGTCATCTCAGCGAGCATGCGGTGCGCGATGGCGCGGGCATCGGCGTGCTGCGGGACGCTCTTGCCCATGTGCGGGAGCGTCAGGCCGCCGCCTGACGGGAACGATCCCGACTCTTGAAAGTTAGGAAGGGCACGCTGCCAAGGGGCCCGCAATTATCTTCCAGCATCTCGCGCACAAGACCGCTGTCCGTTTCAATCGCCGGATCGCCCGCCCCTTGCTGGGACGGTTTGTGTCCGAAAGTTCCTATGACTCGATCCGCGCCGCCTTCGATCCCACAAATGTCACAGCCTGGGACCTCAGCTTGGACGGCTCGCGGCTGAGGCCCAAGGAACTTGCCTGCGCCGCGGCGATCCTGGACTGGCATGGGATTGTGATGCTGCGAAATTATACCGATCGCCTCCTTGTCGGTGCTGCCCATTGCGAAGCCGAAGCCGTGACGGCGCGTCTCGAAAAAGCGCTCGCGGCGCCGGAAAATCATGGCCAGACCGGCAGTATTTTCTGGCAGATCGGCGGCGCTCGTTTTTCCGGCCACCGCGCCATCCTGGCGCAGGGGCAGCCGCTGGCAAATCTCAGAAGCCGTGAATGCGGCACCATGAATGGCGGCGTGATCGACTTGTTCTTTCTCGATAAGGCGGCGCGGGAAAATGGCTGGGATGCGCTCAGCGCCTGCTGCGCACAGCTTCAGCAGGGCGCAGTTGCGGAGATTATTGCCGCCGTGTCCCGCGCCCGGGCCCGGCAGGTCAATATGCTGCGCAGCGATTCCGTCACCAGCACGCGCGGGCTGCACATCGACAACCTTGAAGGCAGCTACAAGGCCTTTCTCTACCTCAGCGATGTGCGCGGGACCGGCGACGGGCCTTATGCCTATGTGCCGGGCTCCCATCGCCGCCCGGACCTGCTGCGGCGGGAGGCCCGGCTCAATGGCTTGAAGGGAAGACCGGAAGGCGACTCCCATGCCTTTGAAGGCTATGAAATGGTGTTTCCGGCAGAGAAAGGCACAGTCATCATCAGCTGCCAGAGCGGCGTACATCGCGGCCTGCCGCAACGGCCGGGCGCCTCGCGCACCGTGCTGGTGGGCAATTTTCGCGTCTAGGCTTTGGCGGTGAAAAAGCCGTGGCTGACGCCCCAGTGCAGCAACAGATCGGGCCAGGCCGCGGTGCCCTTGCCCACCGTGCGGGCGATGCCGAAGCCATGGCCGCCTGCCTCGAACATATGCATTTCGGACGGGATCTTCGCGGCCTGCAACGCCGTGAAATAGGCGCCGGCATTGGGCATGGGTGGAACCGTGGTGTCGTCCGCCGCCAGGGCCAGCCAGGTGGGCGGCGTGTCGGACGGCACATGCCGTTCGCAGGAATAGGCATCGATCAGCGCCGCGGACGGGTCTGGTCCCAAAAGCTTGTCGCGCGAGCCGGCATGACAGCCCGGCCCCATGGTGACGACGGGGTACATCGGCACCGAAAAGGATGGCCGCGCATCGGCGGTGTCGGCGGCATCCAGCGGCGTATAGACCTTGGCGGCAAAGCGCGCCGCGATGGAGCAGGCCAGGTGCCCGCCAGCCGAAAATCCCATGAAGCCGATGCGGGCGGGATCGACCGCATACTTGGCGGCATTGGCGCGCACCAGCCGCATGGCGCGCTGGGCATCCTGCAGCGGCACGTCGCTGCGGTTCTGCCAGCCCTCGCCCGGCAGGCGATAGCGCAGCACAAAACAGGTGACACCAGCGCCATTGAAATGGCGCGCCACATCCATGCCTTCGAAGTCCAGCATCTCGCGGGTATAGCCGCCGCCCGGCGCGATGATGAGGGCGGAGCCGTCGGGGCGGTCGGGCCGCAGCACATTCATCACCGGCACGCCGACCTGGTCGATGGCACGGTCATTGGGCGTGATGTAAGCAGGCTCATGGTTGCTGACGCGGATGGGCGGCAGGCTTAAGTCGCGGCCGCCGGGCGGCGTGCCGGGCCACAGGATGATGGTTTCCTTGGGATCGCCCGGTAGCGCGCCATCGCCGGGCACCATCTTGTCGGCCAACGCCGATTTCGCGAAAGCCGTGGTCAAGCCAATCAGGCCCAGTGCCGCGCGCCGATCCATCCCCGTCTCCTTATTTGCAGGCGATTTTGTTGGCGACGAGGATCACACCCTTTTCCTTTGGCGGGCAAGGCGTATTCTGCGCCGCCATGCGACACCTGACTCTTGCCTTTCTGTTATGCACGCTTCCGGCGCTGACCGGACTCGCGCTGGCGGCCGATGACGGCCCCGCTTATGGCCCGATGCTGGAAGGCTACGACTATCCCCATCCGCTTTCACACTATCACTTCCAGAGCCAGGGCGCGGCGATGGACATGGCTTATATGGACGTGAAACCAGCCCGTCCCAATGGTCATTCCGTCGTCCTGCTGCATGGCAAGAATTTTTGTGCCGCGACCTGGGAAGGCAGTATCCTCGCTTTGAGCGATGCCGGCTATCGCGTGATCGCGCCGGACCAGGTGGGCTGGTGCAAGTCGACCAAGCCCGCCCATTACCAATATACGTTTGAGCAGCTGGCGGCGAACACGCACGACTTGTTGAAATCACTGGGCATCGCCAAAGCCATCGTGATGGGCCATTCCACCGGCGGCATGCTGGCCATCCGCTACGGCCTCACTTTCCCTGCCGATACGGAGCAACTGGTGCTTGTCGATCCGCTGGGCCTGGAAGACTGGCGGGCCAAGGGCGTGCCATGGCAAAGCGTCGATGCACAATATCAGGCGCAATTGAAAACCACTGCCGACAGCATCCGTGACTATGAGCGCACCACCTATTATGCGGGCACATGGAAGCCGGAATACGAACCCTGGGTGCAGATGCTGGCGGGCATGTATCGCGGGCCGGGCAAGGAGATCGTGGCGTGGAACTCCGCCCTCACCTACGACATGATCTATTCCCAGCCGGTGTTCTATGAATTTGAAAATCTCAAAATTCCAGCGCTGTTGATCATTGGCGATCACGACAACACCGCACCGGGCAAGCAATTGGCACCACCGGAGCTGCGCGCCAAGTTGGGCAATTATCCGGTGCTGGCCAAGGCCGCGATCAAGCGCATGCCGCAGGGCAAGCTGATTGAATTCCCGGACCTGGGACACTCGCCCCAGATTCAGGACCCGGCGGCGTTTCACAAAGCGCTGCTGGAGGCTTTAGCTAAGCCTTGAATCCATGCGTGGCCGCCCAGGCCAGGAACAGATTGGGCCAGGCGGCATTGGGCTTGCCTTGGGTCCAGTGCAGGCTGAAACCATGACCGCCAACTTCAAACACCTGCAATTCTGAAGGCACCTTTGTCTCCTGCAGGCTGTTGTAGAAGGCGATACCGTTGGGCATGGGCGGCACCACATCGTCGTCGGTGGCCAGGCAGACGAAAGACGGCGCCGTTGCCGCCGTCACATGCTTTTCCAGCGACCAGTTCGCGACCGCCTCCGGTGAAGGATTCTCACCCAGCAAATGGTCGCGCGATCCCTGGTGCGCACCCTGGCCCATGGTGATGACGGGATACATATGCGCTGCGACCACGGGCTTTGCATCCAGCCCGTCGGCGGGACTGACCCGCTCATAGACGGGCATGGCATGCCGCATCGCCAAGGTCGCCGACAGATGACCGCCGGCGGAAAAGCCGATCGCGCCCAGGCTGCGCACGCCATATTCGCCGGCGCGGATCAGGCGCATGGCGCGCTGGGCATCCTGCAGCGGCACCGTCTCGCGATTTTTCCAGCCTTCTCCCGGCAGGCGGTAGCGCAACACAAAGGAAATGATGCCTAGGCCGGCGAAATATTGCGCGATCTCGCGCCCGCCGCGGTCGCCGCCTTCCGAGGTATAGCCGCCGCCGGGAATAACCAGCAGCCCCAGCCCATTGGGCTTGACCGGGCGATAGACAAAGAAGCCCGGCGTCTGAATCTGGCTGACGGCGCGGACATGAAAGCCGTCCGGCTGCACCGCATCAGTGACCTTGAGGTCCAGCTTGATGCCCTCGCCGCCCGGCGGCGTGCCCGGCCACAGGCCGATGTATTCCTGGGAATCGCCGGGCAGAAAACCGGTTTCGTGCTCCTGCCCCCACGCCGTATGCGGCAACAGCGCGCCGCCAAGGCCTGCCGCCAGCAAGGTACGCCGGTCCATGCCACCCTCCCTGTTATTTTGGGAGATGCTTGCCCGGCATAGGCGGCAATACAAGATCAGATTTTCTGATCGTATTCCCCGACCTCTGGATGCTGAGACAGCCGCGTGTCGATGTCCTTGAAGATCGCCCGCATATTGACTTCCGAGGTCGGGCTTTCCACCACCACCACCAGCGATGGCTTGTTGGAAGAGGCCCGCACCAGGCCCCAGGTACCGTCTTCCAGGGTGACGCGCACGCCATTGACCGTGACCACACTGGCGATCTTCTGGCCCAGCAGCTTTTCGCCTTTGGCGGCCATGTCGGAATAATCCTTCAGGAGCGCCTCGACCACGGCATATTTTTTGTCGTCGGGGCAGAAGGGCGCCATGGTCGGCGATCCCCAGGTCTTGGGCAGACCGTCATAGAGGGCCGACAATTTCTTTCCTCCGGCGCGATCCAGCATTTCCAGCACCGCGATGCCGGCGACGATGCCGTCGTCATAACCGTTGCCGATGGGCGGGTTGAAGAAGAAGTGGCCGGACTTCTCAAAACCCGCCAGCGCCTTCAGTTCCGAGGTGCGGCGCTTGATGTAGGAATGGCCGGTCTTCCAGTAATCGGTCTTGACGCCACGCTCCTTCAGCACCGGATCGGTGAGATAAAGGCCGGTGGATTTCACATCCACCACGAATTGCGGGTTCTTGAATTGCGCCGACAAATCGCGTGCCAGCATCACGCCGATCTTGTCGGCGAAGATTTCGCGGCCTTGGTCATCCACCACGCCGCAACGATCGCCGTCGCCGTCAAAGCCCAGGCAAAGATCGGCGCCCTGCTCTTTCACCGCATGGCTCATGGCATGCAGCATTTCCATGTCTTCGGGATTGGGATTGTATTTGGGAAAGGTGAAATCCAGCTCGGTGTCCATGCCGATCACCTCGGCGCCGATGCGGCGCAGCGCTTCGGGCGCAAAAGCGCCGGCGGTGCCGTTGCCGCAAGCCGCGATCACCCTAATGGGGCGCGACAGCTTGTGGCCCTTGGTGACGGCTTGAAGGTAGGTCTCGCGCATGTCGGGCACCGCGACATAGGCGCCGCCCGGCCGTTCCTTGCTCTTGCCGTTGAGCACAATGTCCTTGATGGCGTTGATCTCATCGGGCCCGAAGGTCAGCGGCCGCTGGGCGCCCATCTTGACCCCGGTCCAGCCATTCTCGTTGTGGCTGGCGGTGACCATGGCCACGGCCGGACAATCCAGGGCGAATTGCGCGAAATATGCCACCGGCGACAGCGCCAGGCCGATATCATGCACCTCGCAGCCGGCGCGCATCAGCCCGATAGTCAGGGCCTGTTTGATCGAAAGCGAATAGGAGCGGAAATCGTGACCAGTGGCGACCTTGGGCTTGACGCCGATGTCATGCAGGTACGTGCCAAGGCCCAGCCCCAGCGCCTGGATGCCCAGAAGATTGATCTCCTTGCCGAACAGCCAGCGCGCGTCATATTCGCGAAAGCCGTTGGGCGTGACCAAAGGCAGATTTTCGTAATCCGCCGTATTGGGGACCAGGTCGGAACGGGGCTTGATCATGACGTCCGTGGGTTGGAATGCGGGAGCGGTTTTAGCCCCCCCGGCGCTCCCGCTCAACCAGGGGCTTAGCCCGGCTCATGCGGCCCCAGCGTACCGTCTTTCGCCTCGAACCGCGGATTGGAGATGTCATAGGTATTGTGCCCGCAATTCGGGCAGGGAGGAATCAAGGTGCCCCGCGAGATGCGCGTGACCTGATGACATTCTTCGCAGCGATAATCCGAAGATTCGCGCGCTATTTCACCGGTCTTTTCGCTCATAAGGGTTTCCTGAGGATTTGCCCAGACCCAACGCGGCGAGCCACGCTCCCGTTCCGTGCTGTTTTGCGATTGTTCCCGCGTGATATAGTCGGAGAATGATCACAGACTTCGGAGCGAAATTGAAACTTCCCGACCTGCAAAAGGGCTGGGTATGGCTGGTGGGCGCTGGCCCCGGCGATCCCGGCCTGATCACGGCGCTGGGACTGACGGCCATCTCCCAGGCCGACTACATCCTTTATGACGCCCTGGTGGATCCGGTGCTGCTGACGCTTTCCAGGGGCGAAAAAATCTATGCCGGCAAGCGGGCCGGGGTGAAAAGCTGCAAGCAGGACGAGATTTCCGATCTGCTGGTAAAGCTGGCCAAGGCCAACAACCGCGTGCTGCGCCTGAAGGGCGGCGATCCCTTTGTGTTCGGCCGCGGCGGCGAGGAAGCTCAGGCGCTGGCCCGCGCCGGCGTCCCGTTCCGCATCGTGCCGGGCATCACCGCCGGCATCGGCGGCCTGGCCTATGCCGGCATTCCGGTGACCCATCGCGACACCAACCACGCCGTCACTTTCATCACCGGCCATGGCGTGGATGGAAAACTCACCAAACTGGATTGGGATGCGGTTTCGCGCGGCTCGCCCACATTGGTGTTCTATATGGCACGCAAATTCGCGGGCGAGATTGCGCGCGCTTTGCAGGCTGCCGGGCGCGATGCCGATGAGCCTGCCGCGATCGTCGCCAATGCCACGCGCGCCGACCAGCAGATCATCACCACCACCTTGGCCGGTCTGCCGGAAGCCGCGGAAAAAGCCCCGGCGCTCGCGGTGATCGTGGTGGGAGAGAATGTGCGGCTGGCCCGCGAACTCAACTGGCTGGCGAAGATGTTTGCCTGAGGCGCGCTTGCGCCTTTGCGGTAGCCGCGCGGCGTTCGTCCTCGGTCATGGCGGACCAGGCCGAGATTTCCTCCAGGGTGCGGCCGCAACCCAGGCAAAGGCCCCGTGCCGGGTCATAGGTGCAGATCTTCACACAGGGGCTTTCCATGCTTCCCTTTACGCGATTTTTGCCCTGAGGGCGTAAAATTTCCCGGGCCGCCAAGGGGATAGGTTCAAACCCGACAAAGGGTTTAACCGGGGCTTAACAGCAGGCGCCTAGGCTGTTCCGGCAGCTTCGAAAAAACCTCCCCATGGCCAAGGCGCACTTCCACAAAAATCAGCGGGTCTATGTGAAGCCGGTCGGCACCTGGGCCTTGATCGAACGCGTGGTGCCGCATTGGGCCAAGGGAATCGATGAGCCCATCCGCATCCACTACGATGTGGGCCTGGGCCGCGAATTCATGGCCGAGGAATTGCTCAGCGAAGAACCCGTGGCCGAAACGGCACCCGGTGAAGCCAAGCCCTGGCGCGTGATGCGCGCCCGCAACAAATGGCAGCCGGCCGAAGACTGCGCCCGTCACCCGGTTCCCGGTACCTATCCGGTGGTGATAACCGGCGACGCGGACTGGGGCGGCTGGCGCGTGCCGGGCGCGGAGTATGACCTGGACCCTGCCAAGACGGAGGAACAGGCCCGCTTGATCGCAAACGCGCCGCAACTGGCGGCGTTCGCTTCTTCCCTGGTGAACTGGGCGCGCAAGTCCGGCGAAGAGATGCCTAACGAACTGGCGGAACTGGCGCATCGCGCGCAGGACATCCTCACCGAGGTCAAGCGCCAGGCGTGAAAAACGGCAAGTTCGGTACGCGCATCTCAAGCACGAGATAACTCCTTCAAGCCGCCCGAGACAATTTTTTTACCGAACGCTGACACAGGAATAAACATAAAAGCGGTCGGTGACGCGCGACGTACCTTGCGCATTTTGAAACGGCACCGGCGATTGCCACGCTTTGGCGGTTACACCATCCAGTGGCGTTCTCAAGACGACATAGCCCAGCTCCGGTTCCCGAAAGCACAAATCATGCAGGCCTTTGCGATTGCGCTGGGGCGTTGGCCGCATATCAAGGCTGGTGCAGGGATTCAGTTGGGCAAAATCGTCGGTACGCAACGGCCAGAAACTGTCTGCTCGATGTTTATAGGCCATGGCGGTCTCGCGAGAAAACACTATGCCGGTGCCTTGATCGCAAGAAAAATAACTCGGGCGCTTCAGCTTGAACCAGGCCATCTCCGGCCCACTTTCCCAATAGACCGAAGCTGTGCCGGGCAGGAGCGCAGCGAGATTCTTCGGCGGCGGTTCGGGCGACTCCAGATATTTGACCCAAGGCGTGCGTGCATCCCACCGTGACAAGGCGACAGGTATCAGGGCAAAGCCAGCCAGGGCGGACAGCATAGCGATATGGCGGTGCTTTTGCTCCACCAGCAGCAATTGCGCCGCCATGACCGCCAACGCGGCGGCCACCAACACGAACGAACCCGGCGTGAACTCCAGCGAATTTGGATATTGCGTCAACTCGGCTGCAGACAGAGCCAGGACTGGAACCATGGTCAACAGCGTGGCCCAGCGGAATCGATCCAGGCTGGTTCTGGCGAGCAGGCTCAGGAAAACCAGCGGAATGTATATGCGCGAGACAATCTGCAACGGCCACACCGACCGCCATGTCTGAATCTCCAACGCAAATGCATTGTGGGCTATGTCTCCGCCCAGGAAAGCGCAGACAATCCCTCCTGCACTTGCCAGAAAGGTCGCGATCAGGAACCGTCGGTGGGCCGGACCGGCTGTGACCAGCGCCGCAAATGCCCACGCCGTGGCGCCAAATATCTGTTTGAAATAATCCGTCGTCCAGTTGCCGAGAAGACAATAGGAGCAACGAACGTTGATGACGGCGAACCATTGCGGATCGACAATCCGGAACAGGTTGGAGAAAGGCGCTATACCCGCCAATCCCAAAGCGGCCGCCAGAACCGCGCCCGCTCCCATCGCCGCCCACCATATCGGTTGTCCCAGCGCCAGATACACGAAGGCGATCGCGATGCCCGGAAGTGCCATCAGCGGATGAAGACCTGCGGACAAGACAAGTAACGCGATGGACCAAAACGGACGCGTCGGCAGGAACGCCAATGCCAGCATGACGACCGCTTCCGTAAACAGCCGCGCGGTAGCATAGGCTTCGCCATAACCGAAACCGCCTATGTAGATATTCGACATGCCGATAACCATGGCGACCGACAGCCACATAAGACGTTCGCCCACCAGGCTCCGGGCCAGGCGAAATAGCGCGAAGAGCCACAAGAGCTGGCCGGCCACCGTCAGGATGAGACTGGTCATGCCGATCCCGAATACCGGCAACAGCGGCAGATAGAATTTAGGGAAGAACGAAAAATTGCCCTGCGATCCGAATTTGAAATAGAGGTCTTCGGCAAACCGTGAAGGATGGAGGGCATGGAGCGCTTCCACCATATAAAAACGGGAATCGAGCACCGTACCGAAATAACGGCGGGTCGTGAGCCACAAAAGTGCTACTGCGCTTAAAAGGGCAGCCGTACGTAGGGCGTGACCAGGCCCCGTACGGTTGGCCGGTGTCACAGGCGGCGGACTATTCGTATCCACTTTGCCGTTACCGGTTAGAGAGAGGCGCGAGTGCGCGAGGCATGCCGGTTAAAACCCGCTGCGGAACGAGCCGCTCTGTCCTGAGCCTGATCAGCCCTGTCTGCCTTTGATTTCACTGACGGAACGAGGCGCCATTTAACTGACTTGTCTCGCTGTAGGCAGCAGTTATAGATACTAGCTCCCATAGTACTGTTCAACTCGGTTATCAATCATGCGTACCGAAGAACCCCGTGCCATCCATCTTGCCGATTACCAGGCGCCGGAATTCCGGGTGAAGACGGTGCATCTGGATTTCTCGCTGGAGCCGGAAGCGACCAAGGTCGCGGCGCGGTTGGAGATCGAGCGGCTGCACGGCCATGGCCCGCTCTTCCTGCATGGCGAAAAGCAGAAACTGCTCAAGATTGCGCTCGACGGCCGGGCCCTGACAAAAGCGGACTATCTGCTGGACGACAAGGGGCTGACCTTGGCCAACCCGCCGGCCAAGCTGATCCTGGAGATCGAAAGCGAGATCAATCCATCCGCCAATACCGAGCTGGAAGGGCTTTTCATCTCCAACGGCATGTTCTGCACCCAGTGCGAGCCGGAGGGCTTCCGCCGCATCACATATTTCATCGACCGGCCCGACAATCTCTCGGTCTTTACCGTGCGCATCGAGGCGGACAAGGAGCAGTATCCGGTGCTGTTGTCCAACGGCAACCGTGTCCGTAGCGGCGATGTCGGAGACGGCCGGCATTTTGCCGAATGGCACGATCCCTTCCCCAAGCCCTCTTATCTTTTCGCCCTGGTGGCGGGCGATTTGGGTTCAATCCATGACAGTTTCACCACCATGTCGGGCCGCAAGATCGTTCTCGACATCTATGTCGAGCACGGCAACGAACCGCGCGCCCGCTATGCCATGGACGCCTTGAAACGGTCGATGAAATGGGACGAACAGGCTTACGGCCGTGAATATGACCTGGACATCTTCATGATCGTGGCGGTGTCGGCTTTCAACATGGGGGCAATGGAGAATAAGGGCCTCAACATCTTCAACGACAAGGTGCTGCTGGCGACGCCGGAAACCGCAACCGACGACGATTATGCCCGCATCGAAGGCGTGGTGGCGCATGAATATTTTCACAACTGGACCGGCAACCGCATCACTTGCCGCGACTGGTTCCAGCTTTCGCTGAAAGAGGGGCTGACTGTTTTCCGCGACCAGAGCTTTTCCGGCGACGAACGCAGCCATGGCGTGCAACGCATCCAGGATGTGCGCGCACTGCGCGCCCGGCAGTTTGTGGAAGATGCCGGCCCCCTGGCCCATCCGGTGCAACCGCAGAGCTATATCGAGATCAACAATTTCTATACCGCCACCATCTACGACAAGGGCGCGCAGGTGATCGGCATGCTCAAGACGTTGGTGAGCGATGCCGGCTACCGCAAGGCGACCGACCTCTATTTCAAACGCCATGACGGCCATGCCGCGACGGTCGAGGACTGGGTCAAATGCTTTGAAGACGCCTGCGGCCGCGATCTCGGCCAGTTCCGGCTGTGGTACCATCAGGCCGGCACGCCGGTGATCGAGGCGCGCGGTGCTTACGATGCCGATGCGCGCACTTACACCCTGGATCTAACCCAGACGCTTTCCCCCACGCCCGGCCAGCCGGAGAAAAAGCCCATGCACGTCCCCGTGCGCATCGGGCTGGTGGGCAAGTCGGGCGCGGCGCTGCCCCTGGCCCTTGAGGGCGAGAACCACGCCGGTCCTGCCACGCGGGTGCTGGAATTGACGGAAAACACCCATCGCTTCGTCTTTGCCGATGTGGCGGAAGAGCCGCTTCTGTCGCTGGGGCGCGATTTTTCGGCGCCCGCGATATTCCACAGCTCGCTCAGCCGCCATGAGCGCGCCATCCTGATGGGCAAGGACAGCGATGCCTTCAACCGCTGGGAAGCGGGCCAGGGCCTGGCGGCCGAAATCATGCTGGAAGTGGCAGGCGAGGCCCGCAAAGATTCCAGCACCGCCTACATCACCGCCATCGGCGAGATACTGCGGCGGGCTGAGGAAGACCCCGCCTTCGCGGCGCAGATGCTGATGCCGCCCACCGAAAATGAACTGGCGGCAAAGAGGATACCGGCCGATCCTGTCGCCATCCACACCGCCCGCATCACTCTGGTGCGCGCCATCGCGCTGGCGCATCGCGTGCCGTTAGCGCGGCTGTATGAAGAAATGCGGGATGCCGGCGATTTCACGCCCGACGCCCGCTCGGCGGGACGGCGCGCCCTGCGCAACGCCTGCCTGCGCTATCTCACCGCCGCCGATGACGAAGCTGCGGCGGGATTGGCCGATGCGCATTACCGCACCGCCACCAACATGACGGACATGATCGCCGGCTTGGCGGCGCTGACCCGCATGGAGTCGCCGTTGCGCGACACGGCTTTCACCCATTTCCATGACCGCTTCCGCAACGATCCGCTGGTGCTGGACAAATGGATGGGCCTGCAGGCGGGTTCGCCCTTGCCCGAAACCGTGACGGCGGTGCGCGGCCTGATGCGCCATCCCGCCTTCGACATCAAGAATCCCAACCGGGTGCGCGCCCTGATCGGGGCTTTCAGCGCCAATCACCTGCGCTTCCACAATCAGGACGGCTCCGGTTACCACCTGGTGGGCGAGGTGATCCGTGCCCTGGATGCGATGAACCCCCAGGTCGCGGCCCGTCTGGCCGGTGCCTTCGAGAGCTGGAGGCGTTATGACCCTGTGCGCCAAGACCTGATGCGGGGCGAGCTTAAAGCCATCCAGGACCTCAAGGGCATCTCGCCCAACCTGTTCGAGGTCGCCGGAAAAATGCTGAACTAAACGGGCCCGCCCCTCAATGAACTGGTGACGCCGGAATCGGCGATTCATACTGACTGAGCGCGAATCATCGCGCGGGGCGGGCTCATGGCCGAGGTGACGACGCGTTCCTTCAACCGGCTGGAAGATGCCGCCGTCCTGGCGCGTCCGCTTGTCCGGCGCCTCTTCCGCGACATCCGCTACACCGTGCCCATCTGCGTCGTCCTGATCTGCGGCTGCCTTGCGGCGGCGGCGCTGTTGCAGATGCGCCTGGACCGCAGCCATGCGCTGGCCCAGGCCGCCACATTTGAACGGGCGCGCGTTGCCGCCGCCGCGCGTGCCACGGGACGGACCCTGGATCGCTATGCGCGGCAGGGCATGGTGTTCGCCGCAGCCCCCCAACAGTATCGCAGTGCCGAGTTGGGCCGCAGCGAACCCGCCATTCGTGACATCCTGGTCTGGGACGCGGACGGCAACCGGCAGGCGCGGCTCCAGGCCAGCGTGCTGGCCGCCTTGCCCATGCCGCTGTTTGCCGGCGCGCGCGCCAGCGCTCCCGGTGAACTGGTCTTCCGCAATGGCCGTCAGGTCATCGAAGTGCGGTTCGATGCCGATAGCCTCGAGCTTGGTTCTCCGCAGACTAGCCTTGTGCCGCGGAGAGATGCGCACGGAGAATCCATCACCGCCAATGTCCCGGGCTGGCCGCTGGCGGTGGCCGCCAGCCTGGATGAAAAAAACGCGCTGGAAAAATGGGGCCAGACCCTGCCGCTTTACCTGTTCGTGATCCTGGGGCCCGCGGTGGTGGGCGCCTGGCTGGCGGCCTTGTTGGTGGGCACCTTTGAACGCCAGGCGCGCGCCGCCAGCGCCATTCGGGCGCTGAAATCGACGCGGCCCGTGGAAGCCCGGCTGATGGTGCGGCTGGCCAATGCCGAACGCGGCGCGATGGAAGCCTTGCGTTCCAAATCCGAATTCATCGCCCATATGAGCCACGAATTGCGCACGCCGCTGAATGCGGTGATCGGCTTTTCCGAAATCATCGCCGGGGAATTCTACGGCCCCAGCGGCCATCCCAAATATGGCGAATATGCCCGCGACATCGGCGAGGCAGGCCGCAACCTACACGCCAAGATCGGCGACATATTGGAATTCGCCAATATCGAAGCCGGCCGCTATCCGCTGCGCGCGGAAGCCGTGGACCTGGTGGCCCTGGCATCGGCCTGTGTGGACGAGCAGCAGGGCCGCGCCTTTTCGCGGCGCATTACGCTGTCGCTGGCCTGCGGCGAGCCGGGCCAGGTGCGAGCCGATAGCGGCGCAGTGCGCCGCATCCTCACCAATCTGATCGTCAACGCCCTCGCCTACACGGCGGAAGGCGGCGTGGTATGCGCCGAGGTGCGATTCCAGGAAGGCGCCGGCATTCTCACCGTCAGCGACAGCGGCGCAGGCTTCAGCGCGCGGGAAGCCGCCGCGGCCGGAAAACCCTTCCAGCGCTTCGACCGCAAGGGCGGTGTGACCGGCGCCGGGCTGGGGCTGGCCATCGCCATGGAGCTGGCGCGGCGCATGGGCGGGGCGGTGCGGCTGGCGGGCGGCAATGCGCCGTACAGCCACGGCACCGTCATGGAAGTGCGGCTGCCGCGGCTTTAAGCGCTGTTTTGCGGGCTTGTCGCCTTTGTACGCGAGCATCTAACGTGACCGGCGCGCGGTTCGCGGAGATACGCATGAAGACAGGCTGGCCAATTCTCAAATGGGCGCTGGGTAGCGTTGCCGCCGCCCTAATCGTAACCGCCGCCGGATGCGGCAAAAGCTCCAGCGGGCCGGTCACCCTGTTCCAGTGGCAGGATTACGTTGATCCGCATTTCACCGCTGCCTATGAGGCGGCCTATCACGAGAAGCCGGGCCTCAGCATCTTCGCCGACGAGGATGAGGCCTTGTCCAAGATGCGGGCCGGCTTCAAGCCGGACGTGATGGGCCCCTGCCTCTACAGCCTGCCGCGCTGGAAGGAAGCCGGCCTGATCCAGCCGATCGAAACATCCAAACTGAAGAACTGGAACAAGCTGGCGCCCACTCTGCGCAACCTGCCCGGCATTTCCGCCGGCTCCGGCAAGGTGTGGTTTGTGCCGCATTACTGGGGCAACACTTCGCTCACCATCCGCACCGACCTGGCGCCCGAATATGCCAAGTCGCAGAGCTGGGACATTCTGTTCGACCCCAAATACAAAGGCCGGATCTCCGTGCTGGACGGCGCCGACGATGTGGTGCCCTTCGTTGCCCACATGGTCGGCGTGGATGCCTACCATATGGACGAGGCCGGCTGGCAAAAGGTGCAGGCCAAGCTGCGCGAATTGGTGCCGCAACTGCGCTTCGTCTCGGCCGACAACACGGCACTGGGCCAGGGCCTCGCCTCAGGCGAATTGGTTGCTGCCATGAGCTGGCGCACCACCTTCGCGGCCCTGAACCGGGAGCATAAGCCGGTGGCCTATCTCAACCCGCCCGGCGGCATCTTCACCTATGTCTGCGGCCTGGTGATGCACAAGGACCCGTCCAATGAGGAAAAGGCGCTGGCCCTGATCGATTCCGGCCTCGCCGATGACGCCGCCCGCTACATGATCACCACCATCGGCGACGAGCCCGCCAATATCGAGGCGATGAAGACGGTACCCGACAGCGTGTTCCAGAACCTTGGCGTGCCGCGCGACCTGGAGACATTCCTCAAGAGCGGCATCTTCCAGCGGCCCTTGCCGAACAAGGACAAGATTGTCAGCGCCTGGACGGAGATAAAAAGCGGGGTGCAGTAGGATGCCGGCCAACCGCGCCATGCTTTTGCGGCCCTCGATTCTGCTGGCGCTGGTCAGCCTAGTTCTGCATGCGGCGGCCAATGGTCATTACGGGTTTTTTCGCGACGAACTCTATTTCATCGTTTGCGGGATGCATCCTGATTGGGGCTATGTCGACCAGCCGGCGCTGGTACCGCTGCTGGCCGCCTGGGCGCATGGGCTCTCGGGCGACAATGTCTTGATATTCCGACTGCTGCCCATGCTGGTGGCGGCTGCCACCACGGCCATGACGGCCGAGTTTGCCGGCGCAATCGGCGGCGACCGCTTCGCGCAATGGCTGTCCGGCCTTTGCGTGCTGATCGCGCCGATCTTCCTGTTGGAAGGTACCTTGTTCTTCACCGACATGTTCCAGCCCATCACCTGGCTGGGGCTGGCCTTCGTGCTGGTGAAGCTGGAACAGAGCGAAAACGAACGCTGGTGGCTGGCCTTCGGCGCCATAGCCGGATTCAGCCTGAACACCAAATACCTGATCGCTTTCTATCTGGGGGCTTTGGCTGTCGCGCTGTTGTTCACGCCCAGGCGCAAGTCGCTGCTGCGGCCCTGGGTTTGGACCGGAGCGGTGCTGGCGGTGGCGCTGACCCTGCCCAACGTCCTGTGGCAGCAGGCGCATGGCTGGCCATTCATCGAACTGGGGAAGGCCGGCGCCAATGGCAAGAACATGCCGATGTCGCCAGCGGCCTTCCTGGTGCAGCAGGTTCTGCAGATCGGGCCGCCCGCGGCGCTGGTGTGGCTGGCAGGATTGTGGGCAGGCCTAACGGTCCCCAAACCCGTCGTGGCACGCGCCTTTCCCATCGCTTGGTTGATCCTGTTTCTGATTTTCGATGCCAGCCACGGCAAGCCCTATTACCTTGCGCCGATCTATCCCACGCTGCTGGCGCTGGGCGCGAAATGGATCGAGCAACGGATCGCGGATAAGCGGCTGCGCGCGGCCGTGCTGGGAATGGTCGCCATTCCAGGCCTGCTGATTGCCCCCGTGATGCTGCCGATCCTGCCTGTGGAAACCTTTGTGCGCTACCAGAACGCCATCGGCTTCACCCCGTCCGTCGGCGAGCGCCTCAAACAGGGCGCATTGCCGCAATATTTTGCCGACATGTTCGGCTGGCCGCAAATGGCGCAGAAGATCGCCGAGGTCTACTGGTCCTTGCCACCGGCCGAGCGCCACAAGGCTGTCTTTTATGGCGAAAATTACGGCGAGGCGGCGGCGATCGACGTGTTCGGGCCGCGCCTGGGATTGCCGCCCGCGATCAGCGGTCACAACAATTATTTTCTCTGGGGCCCGCGCGGCCATGATGGCAGCGTGATGATCATCATTGGCGGTAGCACCAAACATTACGACGACCTGTTCCAATCCCACTCCGTGGCTGGGCATATCGATGCGCCCTATGCCATGCCTTACGAGACCGACAAGCCGATCTATGTCCTACGGGGGATGAAGACACCGCTCTCCACCGCCTGGCCGCAGGTGAAGCACTACGAGTAAAGCCCCAACTTGGCATTCCGCCGGGCGACCCTCCGCTGGGTCACCAGCCCGCCTCCCCCTTGCGGGCGAAGCCCGCCTAAAGGGGGCGAAGCGGCGAAGCGGCGCAGCGCGGCGCGCGACAGCGCAGTGAGCCGCGCGAGCCGGGGTGGCCGCGACGGGCGCAGGAGCGAAGCGCGCCGGATAGTCGAAGCCGGAGGGGGTTCAAAAATGAAACGGTCGCACAAAGAAAAAGGGCCGGAGCAACGCTCCGGCCCTTTTCGATTTCTTGACCGAGGCGGACTTAAACAACGCCGCGCTTGTGCTCACCGACCACGACCCGGCCAGGCTCGAAGGCGCGCTTGAACACGTCCAGCGCCTTGCGGGGCTCGGCATTGCCGCACATGAACACGTCGAAGGCCGCGAAGCCCTTCTCCGGCCAGGTGTGAACGGAGATGTGGCTTTCCGCCAGCACCGCCACGCCGGAAATGCCGCCGCCATCCTCGAACTTGTGCAGGTGAATGTGCAGCAGGGTCGCACCCGCTTCATTCACCGCGTCGATCAGCGCGGTTTCGATCCGTTCGCGGTCATCCAGGCCCTTGGCTTCCCAAAGGTCGATGATCACATGACTGCCCGCATAGGACAGACCGTTCTTGGTGATGAAGTGATCCTTCTGGTCGTCATTCGAAGGGGTCACGACGATCGGCCGCGGCGCCTTGGGCGCGCGGGGCTTGATTTCTTTTTGCGGGATTTTATTCGCCGCCACCAAATTGAGTCGAGCCATTTAAGCACCTACCCGTCTTAGAGTTGACACCAAACGCCTTGGCCTTGCGGACTTCCGGACGCGCCTTAAAGAGAAAAGCGACGGAGGGGGTCAGCCCTACGCCGCTTTGTCCGGCTTTTTTTCTCGCCGGGTCGAGTTCGAAATAGGGCTAACTCCCCGCCGATGCAAGAAGAAATTTTCCCCTGGGCCAATTTTTTTCACCAGCGTGTTCACCAAGACAGCCGGCGCGGGCCTCTCAGCGCGCCGGTTTGCGTTCGTGGTGCGCGCAAGAAAGTCCGATGAAATGGGCACAAGATGCGCGCGACGGCACACGATAGACAGCGGCGCGATCCGGTCCTATACGGCTGGCCTTGTCACAACCGTTAAGGAAACGTTATGGCCCGTCCTCAGCCCCAACCGACCAAAAGCAAGGCCCGCGAAGCGTCCGACGCTCTCCAGGTGGAGCGCCTGCACAAGGGTTACGCCCAGTCCATGGAGATCACCAAGGTGCTGGCGGACGAGCAAAGCCTCTTCCAGCACATCCGCATCTTCGACACGGTGGCAAATGGCCGGGTGATGACCCTGGACGACATCGTCCAGATCACCAGCCGGGACGAAAGCGCCTATGCCGACATGCTCACCCACCTGCCGATGCTGGAGCATGGCAAGGTCGAGCGTGTGATGATCGTGGGCGGAGGCGACCTGTCCATCGCGGATGAGGCGCTCAAGCACAAAAACGTCAGGGAAGTGGTGCTGGTCGACATCGACGACCGGGTGATCGAGCTTTGCCGCCAGCATTTCGGCGAGGTCAACGCCAAGGCGTTCAAGGACAAGCGCATGGTGATCGAGGCGGCCGACGCCTTCGAATATCTGGGCCGCAAATCCAGCAAGAACCGTTTCGACCTGATCATTGCAGACCGTCCCGATCCGGTGGGGCCGGGCAAGGCGCTGTTCGGAGAGACTTTCTACGACCGGGTGAAGGGCGCCCTGAAGCAAGGCGGCTATGCCACCTTCCAGACCGGCGTGCCCTTTTATCAGCCGTGGGAAATCACCGAGGCGCTGGAAGAGCTGGCGCGCTTCTTTCCCAAATCTGGGCTCTATCTCTCCGTGGTACCCACATATATAGGGGGCTTCATGGCGCTCTCCTGGGCGAGCAAGGGCGGCAAGCCGCTGGGAACACCAGCAGGCATCGCCAAGGCGGCCAAAGCCTACAAGAAGGCCAAGCTGAAGACGGACTACTACAATCCGGCCATGCACGCCGCGGCGTTTGCCCTGCCCAACTGGATCAAGGCGCTGGTGCCCTGATCCGCCGGCCGGCCATTAGCCGACCAGATATTTGTCCCAGAGCCGGTTGCGGAACTGCCCGCGCGGATCGACTTCGGCCTTGAGGGCGGCGAACCGTCCCGCTCCCGGATAGGCCTGGCGGAATTGCGCGCGGCTGGCGTGGAGCTGGTATGGGAGATAGTAGCTTCCTCCCAGCGCCAGCGCCGCATCGATCAGGCGGCGTGTCCAGTTGCCGACTTCGGCCACGGCCCGCGCGGAAACCGCCTGCTGGTAAAAGAGCACGAACGAAAACACCTCATGACGCGCCCACGCCAGGAGAGTGCCCGGATCGGCTGGGGTTTGCCGGATGGAGACATTCAGCGCGTTCACCTCCGCCTCCCGCAACACCCGGCCCAGCGCCTGCGCGAAATCCAGGAAATGCGCCACCGGTATGAAATATTCCTGCAAGGCGCAGGTCGCGGTCGCATTGGAGAGCCGCCCCAGGGATTGCAGGCCCAAGCTCGCCTCATGATTGCGCCAGACCACCGGTGTCGATGCATGGTCCAGCGGATCAACCAGTGCACGCCGCAGAAGATGTGCCCCCGGCAGGCGTGCCAACGCCCAAACCTTGGTCCGGTCCCAGGCATAGCTGTCGCCCGGCGCATAAAGCCGGTCCGGCACAGTCACCGGCCTGCCGGTTTGGACCCAGGTCACGGCGGTGGTTCTGGTAAAATCCGCGGGATCGATGTCGGCATTGTGCAACAGCGCCTGAGGGCGGGATTTGATCCGGTCGCGAAAGAAGCCGGGATAGTCGGCCAGCGGCACATCGGCGATCTCGCGGGCCATGCGCACATTGGGCACCAGATCCAGCTCCACCTCTGTCATCACGCCGACACCGCCATAGCCGCCGATGGCGGCATAGAATAATTCAGGATGCTGGTCCCGGCTGGCTTCGACCGCGCGGCCGCCGGCAAGCACCAGCGCGACGCGGCGCACCGAATTGACCAGTGGACCGGCTGCCACATAGCGGCCATGGCAATTGACGGATAACGCTCCGCCCACCGTGAAATCGCTGTAGCTCTGCATGATCTTCACGGACAGGTTGTGCGGGTCGATGACGGCCTGGATGTCGCGCCAGCGCGCCCCGGTCTGAACGCGCAAGGTTTTGGCGTCGGGATTGAATGCCACCACACGGTTCATGCCCCGCATATCCAGGTGCAGGCTGGCCTCTTCGGCCACCTGCCCGCCCATGCTGAAACAGCCTCCGCCGATGGAGACCGGTCCCTGCCAGTCCGCCAGCAAATCTCCGATCTGCCGGCCGTCACGCGGCCGTATCAGGCTGGCGACAGGGACCGGGTTCATGCCGGTGACGTCATTGACGATGGCAGGATGCGGGCGGGCCTGGGAAAGCCCCCCAAGGGCCAGACCGGCGGCAGCCACGCCCTGACCCAACAGGGCTCGCCGGGAGAGGTAAGACCGGGAAAGATTTGGAAAAGGCCCTGGAGACATCCGACAATGACCGGAAAGGCTGCGGCAGCTTAGCCGTTCCGGCCGGAACCCAGGGCTTTTCTTTCATGGCGCCAGCCCCCATCTTGGAGGTGGAAAACCTGGAAAATCTGTCATGGCATTGATCGGTCCCGGCGGCCGCCCGCTCACCTCCCAACCCGCCCAGAATGCAGCGACGGGCTCCAGTCCGCATATCAAGGATTCCGGGCTCGCCACCTTTGCCGCCGATGTGCTGGAGGCCAGCCGGGAGGTCCCGGTAATTGTGGATTTCTGGGCGCCCTGGTGCGGCCCCTGCAAGACGTTAGGGCCCTCGCTGGAGGCGGCGGTCGACGCCGCCCAAGGCGCGGTAAAGCTGGTCAAGGTCAATATCGACGAGAATCCGGAGATCGCCCAGCAGCTGCGCATCCAGTCCATCCCCACCGTCTATGCCTTCCGCGACGGCCAGCCGGTGGACGGCTTCATGGGCGCCATTCCCGACAGTCAGGTGAAGGCCTTTGTGGCGGCCTTGGCCAGCGGGGCCGGCGGCCATGATCACGATCACGGACACGGCCATGGCGGGCCTGAGCACACTGCCGAGGTGCTGGCGGTGGCCGCGGAAGCGCTGGCGGCCGGCGACATCGCTCTGGCAGCCCAGGCCTATGGCCATGTCCTGCAGGACGAGCCGGGCAATCCCAAGGCCGTGGCGGGCCTGGCGCGGGCCTATCTGATGGGTGGCGACCTGGAGCGGGCCAAGACCACCCTCCAAATGGTGCCGCCGGATGCAGCCCAGGACGAAGCCATCCGTGCCGTGGAAGCGGAGCTGAAACTCAAAGAGGCACCGGCGCCGGAAAGCAGCGAGACCGCGGCTCTGCGCGCCAAGCTGGCAGCGGATCCCAAGGACCATCAGGCCCGCTACGACCTGGCCATGGCGCTGGAGGCGAGCGGCGACCGCGACGGCGCGGTGGCGGAACTGCTGGAACTGGTCCGGCTGGACCGCAAATGGAACGACGACGCCGGGCGCAAGCAGCTCGTCACCCTGTTCGAGGCCATGGGCCCCGCCGATCCGCGCACCATCGAGGCGCGGCGCAAGCTGTCGGGGCTTTTGTTCTCTTAATGTCGGTGTCCTCCCGATCTGATATTCTTGTATCGGATATCTGGGCGGCGCCGGTTTCGTAACGCAGGTTTCCCATGCCACGGCACTATCATTCCTATTCCGAGCTGCCCAAGTCGCTGCCGCTGTTCCCGCTCTCCGGCGTGGTGCTGCTGCCGCGCGGTCAGTTGCCGCTCAACATCTTCGAGCCGCGCTATCTGGAAATGGTGGACTATGCGCTGATGGGCGACCGGCTGATCGGCATGATCCAGCCGACGGAAAATGAAGACACGGTCCCCCATCCGCGCCTGTCGCAGGTGGGTTGCGCCGGCAAGATCATTTCCTTCCGCGAGACCGAGGACAATCGCTACCTGATCTCGCTGGCCGGCATCTGCCGCTTCCGCTTCACCGGCGAGATGAAAACCACCGTGCCCTGGCGCGCCGGCTTCTGCGATTTTGCGCCTTTCGCCGGCGACCTGGCGCCCACGGGAGAAGACGATTTTCCCCGCGACCGGCTGCTCAAGGCGCTGAAGGCCTATCTCGCCAGCCGCGATATGAAGGCCGACTGGAAGAGCGTGATGACGGCGCCGGGCGAAGCGCTGGTCAATGCGCTGGCGATGATGTGTCCGTTCGAGCCGGCGGAGAAACAGGCCCTGCTGGAAGCCCAGAGCTTCCAGGACCGCGCCTCCACCCTGATGGCGCTGCTGGAGTTCGGCGGTGAATCCGGGCCCACGACCTTGAACTAGGGCTGCATGGATACCGACCCAAAGCTTCTGGAAATCCTGGTGTGTCCTCTCACCAAGACCACCTTGCATTACGACCGTGACAAGCAGGAGCTGGTTTCTCGCAGCGCCGGGCTGGCCTATCCGATCCGGGGCGGGGTGCCGGTGATGCTGCCGGACGAGGCGCGGAAATTGAGCGATGACGAGCGCGATGGCTGTCGCTAGCCCGGGTTCCAATCCATGGCCCAGCGAGATCCGCCTCAATCCGGCGCGCGACCTGCTGACGGTCGCCTTTGAGGACGGTTCACGGTTTGAATTGCGCGCGGAATATCTGCGCGTGGAATCCCCCAGCGCCGAAGTGCGCGGCCATGGCGGCGGACCCAAGACCATCGTCAAGGGCAAGGAGAGCGTGAAAATCGCAGGGCTGGAGCCGGTGGGCAATTATGCCGTGCGCATCGGCTTCGATGATGGCCATGACAGCGGCCTCTATAGCTGGGCCTATCTCCACAAGCTGGGGGCGGAGCAGAACCGTATCTGGGCGGCCTATCTTGAGGCGGCAGGGCGACAGGCCGACAGGTGAGCAGCCCGCCGGAACCGCAACGCGCCACCATGCGGCAACTGCCGCCGGAAATTCGCAGCCTTGCGAAGCTGCCGCGCGGCCGGCGGCTGGCGGTGGTAAAGGGCCAGGACAGTGGCCGCTTCATGGATTTCTACCACACGCTGCTCACCGTCACCTGGCCGTGGTTCTTCTTCCAGTTGGCGGCCGCCTTTGTGGTGATCAATCTGGCCTTTGCGACGCTTTATGTGATCGACCGGAACGGGATCGCCAATGCCCGGCCGGGCAGCTTCGCCGATGCTTTCTTTTTCAGTGTGCAGACCCTGGGCACCCTGGGCTATGGCGTGATGGCGCCGCGAACGCTTTACGCCAACCTCCTGGTGACGGTGGAAAGCTTCAGCGGCATCCTCACCATCGCCCTGTTCACCGGCATCATCTTCGCCCGCTTCTCGCGGCCATTCGCGCGCGTGGTGTTCTCCAAGGTGGCGGTGGTGGCACCCTTTGACGGCGTTCCCACCCTGATGTTCCGCGCCGCCAACCAGCGCGGCGAGGCCATCATGGACGCGGGCGTGGCGGTGACCCTGGCGCGCCAGCACACCACCATCGAAGGCATCACCATGCGGCGCTTCCAGGAACTCAAGCTTCTGCGCGCCAACAGCTCGCTCTTCGCGCTGTCCTGGACCATCATGCATCCGATCGACCAGGACAGCCCGCTTTACGGTCTGACGCCCGAGGACATGGAGGCGCAGGAGATGGAGATCGTCGTCATGTTGAACGGGCTGGACGAGATCCTTGCCGACCGCATCTATGCCCGCCACGCTTACTGGGCGGATGAGATCGTGTGGAACCGGCATTTCGTGGACGTGATCTCGCTGACGCCTGCCGGCGAGCGCCTGGTGGACCTTTCCCGGTTTCATGAGACAAAAGAAGTTTAGGGCTTGGGCAACGCCTTCAACCCGCCCAGGAACAGCGCGGTGGCAAAATCCGCCACCACATCGGGATTGGCGCCCTCTTTCACCTGTTCGGCCAGTTCAAAGGCGACCCCGATCAAAACGGCGGAAAGAAGCGCGGGATTGGCGGCCGGCAGAAGGCTGCGCGTCATTGCCGCTTCCTCATCCTTGCGGAGCTCGACAAAGCCGGCCAGCACCTCGGGCGAATCCAGCCGGAAGCGTTGAGCGGGTGCAGGCGTTCCGCCGCGGTTTTCCGCCACGAACTGAAAGAAGGCCCGGAAGCTGGATTTGAGAAATCCTTCCGCGCTCGTAGCCGCGCTACGGGCTTGGCGCAATCTGGGCCTGACAGCCAGGGCCTGCTCGTCGCGCAGGGCCTGATACACTTCCTCTTTCGACTTGAAGTAGTTGTAGAAGGTGCCCGAGGCCAGCGGCGTGGCGCGGATGATGTCGCGCACCGTGGCACTGGCAAAGCCCAGCTGGCCAAAGACCACACGCGCCGCCGCCAGAATGGTTTCGCGGTTCTGCGCCTTGGTGAGTTCGCGGCGGCCCGCGGCAAATGACGGTCTGGCGTCCATGCCGCGAACCTTAGCGGTTCATGACGCTTCGTCAATTTTGCTGTTTTAAGTCAAATTCAGCGCTTGCCCACCGCATCCGCAAGGCGCGCAAAGCCGTCACGCTGAAGGCATGCCAGCAGCTCCTTTTTGATGCGCGCCACCAGGCCGGGACCATGAAAAGCCAGCGCCGTGTAGAGCTGGACCAAGCTGGCCCCGGCCCGGATCTTGGCATAGGCATCGGCGCCGCTGGAAACCCCGCCTACCCCCACCAGGGTCACCGCGCCGTCCAACCGTTCATGCATGGCCGCCAGCACCCGGGTGGAAAGGTCGAGCAGCGGCCGGCCCGACAGGCCTCCGGTTTCTTCGGCGTGACGGGATTTCAGCACCGGCCGGGCGATGGTGGTGTTGGAGACGATCAATCCCTCGATGCCGCTGGCGCGCACGACGTCAGCGATTTCATCCAGGGCATGCAGGTCCAGGTCGGGCGCGATCTTGAGCAGGATCGGCTTGCGCATGGTATGGGCTCCCGGCGTGTCGTCGAACAGCCTGGCGCGGGCATTGGTCATCAGGCCCAGCAGCCGAGTCAGTTCCTGCCGATTCTGCAAACCCCTGAGCCCAGGCGTGTTGGGAGAAGAGACATTGACCGTCACATAATCGGCCAGCGGCGCAAGCTCGGAAAAGCACCAGGCATAATCGCCGACGCGGTCGCTGGAATCCTTGTTGGCGCCGATATTGATTCCGACAATGGCCTGTCTTCCATGCAGGACGGTGCGGTGCGCCTTGAGGTTATGGGCCGCCGCCGCGCTGCCCGCATTGTTGAAGCCCATGCGGTTGATCACGGCGCCATCGCGGACAAGCCGGAACAGCCGCGGCCTGGGATTGCCGGCTTGCGGCCTGGGCGTGACCGTGCCGCATTCCACAAAACCGAAGCCGAATCTGGCCATCACATCGGGCACATCCGCATTCTTGTCGAAGCCCGCGGCCAGGCCCACCGGATTGGGAAAATCCAAGCCGAACGCATTGATCGCCAGGCGCGGATCATCGGGCGACGGCGCGGCAAGCAGCGGGGCCGCCGCGCGCGCCAGCTTCAAGGTGGCGCGATGTGCTGTCTCGGCAGGCAATCGCCGCAGCAGAGCGGCTCCAAGATCGATGAGAGACACCTGGTGAATTCCCTGTGGCGGTTTTGACTATGGACGGCCGCCACAACCCGCCCATAATATAGGAATATAACCGTAATGTCCGGTTTGATTCCTAATGCTGACCCATCCCCAAATCTGGCGCGCCATAGACGCCCTCGCCGCCCGTCATGGCATGTCGCCGTCCGGTCTGGCCAAGCTTGCCGGACTGGACCCCACCACTTTTAACAAGAGCAAGCGTGGCGCCGCCAATGGAAAGCTGCGCTGGCCCTCCACGGAAAGCCTGGCCAAGGTGCTTTCCGCCACCGGCGCCTCGCTGGAGGAGTTTGTCGCCCTGGTGAGCGAACCGGGCCGTACCGTGCGGGCCCGCATGGTGCCTCTGATCGGCATGGCCCAGGCCGGCAACCAAGGCTATTTCGACGATGCCGGCTTTCCCGCCGGGTCGGGGTGGGAGGACATCGCCTTTCCCGAGATTTCCGATCCTCATTGCTATGCGCTGGAGATCACCGGCGACTCCATGCTGCCGGTTTATCGCGACGGCGATCGCATCATGGTGTCGCCCTCGGGGTCCTTGCGGCGCGGCGACCGGGTGGTGGTGAAGACCCATATGGGAGAAGTGATGGCCAAAAGCCTGGGCCGCATGACCGCCCAGCGCATCGAGCTCAAGAGCTTCAATCCCGCCTTTGAAGACCGCAGCTTCGCGCTCAGCGAGATCGCCTTCGTGCATCGGATCATCTGGGCCAGCCAGTAGGCGCCGCGGCTATTCGTATTTGTAGATCAGGCCGGCTTTCCAATCCTGTTTCGCCAGGCCCAGCAATGCCGTCTCGAGGGCGGCGCGGCTCGTGAAGCTGCAGATGCCATAGTCGCCGGCCTTGACGCCAGGCAGTTTGGCGGCGGGGCTGGTCTTGTCGCAGTCCGGGCTGGTGACCTCGGCGCCCGTTTTGGTCCGGCGCACCAATCCATAGTCGCGTTCCGATGCCGCCGTCATCGGATGGCAGGTGTCGCCGGGCCGGCACTTGTCATCCGACACCGCTTCAAACACGAACACATCCTGGGGCAGTCCCGGCATGGCGATGAAGCGCAGCACCACGACGTCGCCCCGATCCGCCTTGTCCGTGCTGGCCAGGCGATAGCTGCCGTCTTTGTCTTTGGTCAGCACCGCGTGGCTGACCTCGCCCGGCTTGGCGGGATCGGAAGACACGAGTTTTCCGGCGGCAAAAGGCTGCACCGGCTTCACATCGCCAAAGAGCGAGCCGGAGGATTGCCAGCAGCCCGCCAGAGCCACGCATAAAAGGACGGTGGTGATCTTCCGCAAATCGTGCCTCCCTGATGTCGTGGGCGAATTTCGGAATCGGGACACTAGTCCGGAAAGCCCTGATACCTGCGCACCCGCGCGTCGAAAGCATCGCGCAAATCCATCAGCGACAACAGCTCGGAAGCGCGTTCCTGGATTTTCTTTTCATAAGCCGTACGGGGCGGACTGACGGCTGCAGCCTTGAACTCCACGGCGATGCGGGCGCGGTACTTGTCGCGCGCAAAACCGGCCAAGGAGAGGCCTATCTGGTAGCGCACCGCCACATTGTCCGGCGCCAGCTTTACGGCGCGGTCGAACAGCGTCAGGGCTTGCTTTTCGCTGGCGCCATAGACCATCCCGGCCAGGAAGCTGCCGCCGCCGCGCACCACCTCAATATGCCAGCCGCCCAGGGCCGACACGGCGAAGGCATTGCCCGGCTCATCGCGCACCGCCTGGTCCAGTGCCGTTTTCGACTGGGCCGGTGTATTGGCCATCCGCGCCTTGACCGCACCGGTGATGCGGGCCTGATAGCCCAGCGCCACGGCCAGCCAGACCTGGCCGAAAGCATGATGGGGATCGAGCGCCACGGCCTGGCGCGCCAGGCCTTCCGCCCGTTGCAGGCACGGCATGCAGGGAGAATCGCGCAGCACCGCGTCCGCCAGCACGGCGCGGGCTCCGGTCGCCAGTCCCGCGGCACTATGCGAGGCCTCGCCGGCCCGCGCCGCCTGTTCATAGTCACCCCGGGCATAGAGGGCGTGCACCTCCTCCGGGGTAACCGCGGCCGCGCAAACCGGCGCCAGCAGCAGCAGCGCCAGCAGCGCAGCCTTCATTTCACCAACCCGCCCGGAAGAAATTCACCATTCAGGGCGGCGCGGATCATGGCGGCGGTGTTGACGGTGCCGAACAGCGCGGCGAAGGAGCCGAAGCGGGGCCCTTGCGTCTGGCCCAGCAGGACTTCGTACAGGGCTCCGAACCAGGCGCGCAGGGGTTCAAAAGCATGCGCCTTGCCCACCTCATAGATGATGTTTTGCACCACGGCGCCGTCCTTTTCGTCGCCCAGCTTCTCGAGCTGCGACGCCAGGTCTTCCAGCGCGGCGCGTTCCTTCTCCGTCGCCGCGCGGAAGATTTTAGTGGGTTTCACGAAATCCTCGTAATAGCGCAGCGCAAAGTCGGCGAGCTTGTCCAGTCCCGGATTGGTCTCGGGCGATACCGGCTCCGGCGAATAGGCCCGGATGAAGCCCCACAGCACATCGCGATTGTGCGCGTTCGAGGCCGACACCAGATTGAGCAGAAGCGCAAAGCTGACCGGATAGCGCTCCGCCGGCACCTGGCCGGCATGGATGTACCAGACCGGATTTTCCAGCCGCTGCTCATCGGTGGTTTCCGGCGCATGATAGGATTCCAGGAAGGCGATATATTCATCCACCGCCTTGGGGATCACGTCGAAATAGAGTTTCTTGGCGGTGCGCGGCTTCTGGAACATGAACAGAGCCAGGCTTTCCTGCGAGCCATAGGCCAGCCAGTCGTCCAGGCTGATCCCGTTGCCCTTGGATTTGGAAATCTTCTGGCCCTGGTCGTCGAGAAACATCTCGTACATGTACTGCTCGGGTGGATTGCCGCCTGCGATTCTGCAGATGGCGCTATAGAGCGGCGCCTGTGAGAGATGGTCCTTGCCATACATCTCGTAATCCACGCCCAGTGCCGCCCAGCGCATGCCCATGTCGGGCTTCCATTGCAGCTTGCAATGGCCGCCGGTCACCGGCACGGTTTCCAGACTTCCATCTTCTTCGACGTAAGTGATGGTGCCCTTGTCGAGATCGCGGTCCACCACTTTAGCCAACAGGACCTTGCCGCTCTTGGGACTGACCGGCAGGAACGGCGAATAAGTCTGCTGCCGCTCCTCCCCCAAGGTGGGCAGCATCACATCCATCACCTTGTCGTAGCTGGCCAGGATACGCAGCAAGGCTTCATCGAAGCGGCCCGACTTGTAGGTGGCGGTGGAGGAATAGAATTCGTAGCGGAAGCCGAAGCGGTCCAGGAAGGCGCGCAGCCGCGCATTCATATGGTGGCCGAAGCTTTCATGGGTGCCGAACGGATCGGGGATAGCGGTCAGCGGCTTGCCCAGGTTTGCCGCCAGCATCTCATGCTGCGGCAGGTTGTCGGGCACTTTGCGCAAGCCATCCATGTCGTCGGAAAAGGCGATCAGATGGGTGGGAATGTCGCTGATGGTCTCGAAGGCGTGACGCACCCAACTGGTACGCGCCACCTCGCCGAAGGTGCCGATATGCGGCAGACCGGACGGGCCATAGCCGGTCTCGAACAGCACGAAATCCACCGCCTGACCCGCTTTGCGGCGATTTTCCACCCGCGCCAAGAGCTTGCGGGCCTCCTCGAAAGGCCAGGCCTTGGCGGCAAGCGCCTGTTCTCTCGTCACTTTCACGGCGATTTTCACCCTTGGTTAAGACTGACTTAAGCGTTTTGAAAGGGCGCGAAAGCTAGGCTGCGCCAAGGATTTGCGCAATGACCGAGGATGCCGCGCCAAGTGTGCCGCCTGCGGACCCGGTATTCGCCGGCCGCATCGACATCCTTTACGCGCTGGGCCGCCATTATCTGTCCCTCCCTTTTGCCGCCCTTTGTGTTCCCGCCACCCTGATCGCCGGTCATGCGCCCGGCATCCTGCCGATCATTCCCATGCTGTTGCTGCTTGCGGTGGTGATCGCGGCAGAGCAGCTCACCACCGCGTACAAGAAACGTCCCCGCAACAGCGGCGGCCAGAACAGCGATCCCCATTTCTGGGCCCGGCGCTACACCTTCGTGTCCGCCATTTCCGGCGCCACCTGGGGCGTGGCGACGCTGTTCTGGTTTGTGCCCGGTTCCTTTCCCGCCCAGGCCTATCTCGCGCTGGCCTATCTGGGGATGACGGCGACCGAGTTCATCGCCCGCTCCGCGCACCGTCCCGCCTATATCGCCCATACGGTGCTTTCTCTGGGCCCGCTGGTGGTGTTGCTGGCCCGACAAGGCGGCCTCTATGCCGATTGCAGCGCGGTGCTGGTGGTGTTCTTCGCCACCGTGTTGATCAGCTATTGCCACGGCATGGCGCGGCTGCTGGATGAAAGCATCCGCCTGCGCAACGACAATGGCGAACTGGTGATCAAGCTCCGGCACGAAAAGAGCGAGGCCATCAGTGCCCGCGATGCCGCCGAAACCAGTGCCCGCGCCAAGGCCGCCTTCATCGCCAACATGTCGCACGAATTGCGCACACCGCTGAATGCCCTTCTGGGAATGGCGCAGCTTTTGGAACGGGCCGACCTGCCCAAACAGCAAAAGGATCATGTCAAGGTCATGCTGCAGGCCGGGCGCGGCCTGCAGACCCTGATCGAAGACGTTATCGCGCTGACCCGCGACGAGACCGATCCGGAGGACGAAGATTGCGATCCCTTGCAGGCGGCGCGCGCCGTGGCGCGGCTGCTGCAGCCGCGTGCCTGGGAAAAGCAGCTTCATCTCACCCTGGGCGCCGCTTCCGACCTGCCACGCGTGGCAGCCGATCCGCGCAAGGTCCGCCAAGTGCTGCTCAAGCTGGTCGACAATGGCTTGAAGTTCACCGAACGCGGCGTGATCGATATCCGCCTCGATCTGGGCGAGGACGGCGACACGGTGCGTTTCTGCGTCACCGACACCGGTCCGGGCGTGGCTCCGGATGTGGCGCGGCACTTGTTCAGCCCTTTTTCGCCCGGAGATTCCTCCTATACCCGCAAGCAGCAAGGCGCCGGCCTGGGCCTGGCGGTGGCCAAGCGCGTGGTCGAACAGGCGGGCGGTAGAATCGGCTTCTCCAGCACTCCAGGCGAAGGCGCGCAATTCTTCTTCACCCTGCCGATATCGGGCCGCGTCTCCGAGATCGCATCGGAGCATGGCGAGGCGGAAAGTGAAACGAGGGCGCCGAGCGGCCTGTCGTTGCTGCTGTTCCTGCAGGTGCCCACCGTGGCAGATGCGATCACCCGGCTCTTGGAGCCTTTCGGCAATCGCCTGGTGAGGGTCGACAGCCTGGCGGAAGCGCAGGAGCGGGCCAATGGCGAACACTTCGATGCCATCATAACGGGTGCGGCCGATGCCGATATGCTGGCCGCAACGCCGGGCTTGCAGACACCCTTGATCGCCGTGCTGTTGCGCGGCAGCCGTGCGCCCTCCACCACCGGCAATGTGCTGCGCTGGCCGATCCAGCCGGAACAGCTCTACGGCACCCTCGACGATATCTGCCAGCCGGTCGCGCAAAGCGAACCGGAAACGGTGGCGGCCATCGATCCGGTAGCCTTCAGCACCCTGGAGAAATCTGTCGGCGTCAAGACGCTGGTGGAGATCCTGCAATGCTACATCGTCACCGCCGAACAATTGACCGGAGCGCTGGCCCAGGCCTGCGCCGACGAGAAATGGGATGAAGCCGCCCGGCTGGCGCAGGATATCATCGGCGCTGCGGGCGGGCTGGGCCTTGCCGCCATCACCCAGGCCGCACGCGAATTCGCCCGCATGGCGCGCGAAGGCGAGAACCATCATCAACTGCGCAATGCCGCCCAGATCATCGTCGGCGAGCATCTTCGCGCGAGACAAGCGCTGATCCATCTTTACCCGGAAGTTGCTTAGTTAAATTACCCCCATCCGTCGCAACTCGAATCGGCTTCGCCGATATCTCGTTGCGACACCTTCCCCCTTTCTGGCGCGTCGCGCCGAAGGGGGAAGGAAGCTAATTGATGCTGCGGGTCGCCCGGCGAAATGCCGGGCTCGAGATTCCTGGATATTCCTATCCGTCGGATGCGATATTGCTCCTTCATGGATTCTCTCTCCCATCTCATCGCCCTTGTTTCCGCGCCGCCGGGCGCCACGATTGCACGCGCCGACGGCGAAGCCGAACGCATCGCGCTGCGCGACGCGCGCGCGCTGTTGGAAGGCGGCGAGGTGCTGGTCGCGCATGCGGCTTTTGTCGCCGGGCGGCTGGGCCTGCGCGCAAGTCCACTTGTCTACGATGTGCTGGAACTCTTCGCCTTTGTGCGGCCCGGCCTGCCGCTGGTGCCCAGTCCGCTGGGACTGGCGCGCGCGCTGGGGCTGGCAATTCCGCATACGCCGGAAGACTCCGCTCGCAGCCTGCATGCCATTGCACACCGCTTGCTGGACGAGGTGACAGGTTGGCCTGGGCCGGTGCGCGAGGCGCTGGCACCGCTGGTGGGCACCTTGGACCGCGCCGGATGGCGATGGGCGCCTCTGCTGAAAAAACTGGTAGGACAAGTGCCGCATGGCTCGCCCATTGCGGGCCTGGAAGCCTGGCGCGGCTTGCCGCAATGGGAAGACGAGGCCGGTGCCGGCCAGCCCGGCAGCCAACCGGTGGAACCGGCGGAAGCGCGTATCCGGCTGGCGGGGATGGTCAGCGAGCTTCGCCCTGAACAGGCCAGCTATAGCGATGCGGCGACCTATGCCTTCGGCCCGCGCGAACAGGCAGGCGCGCCCCGCGTGGCGCTGGTGGAGGCAGGCACTGGCACAGGCAAGACCTTGGGTTATCTGGCGCCGGCATCGTTGTGGGCGGAGAAGAACGGACCCGGCCTTTGGATCTCCACCTATACCCGCAATCTGCAGCGCCAGATCGTTCAGGAGATTGCACATCTGTGGCCCGATCCAGTCGAACGCGCCGAAAAAGCGGTGGTGCGCAAGGGCCGTGAGAATTATCTCTGCTTGTTGAACTTTGAAGAAGCGGCAAAGCGCACCGCGCTTGCGCCGGGACAGCGCACCGTCGTACTGGGCCTGATTGCGCGCTGGATCGCTTCCCACACGGACGGCGATCTGTCGGGCGTGGGTTTTCCCGCCTTCCTGGCCGCCTATCTGCCGCTTTCCACCGTCACCGACCGGCGCGGCGAATGCATCTATGCCGCCTGTCCGCATTACCGGATCTGTTTCATCGAGCGCGCCATCCGACGCGCCCGCCATGCCAGCATCGTGGTGGCGAATCACGCCTTGGTAATTGCACAGGCCACTCAGGACTGGCTGGGCGAAGACGAGACCACAGACACGCCGCCCGCTTATGAAAAGGATGGCGAGCGGCGGCTGCGCTACGTTTTCGACGAAGGCCATCACTTGTTCGATGCCGCCGACAGCGGTTTCGCCGCCGCCCTGTCGGGGCGCGAAATGACCGAGTTGCGGCGCTGGATTCGCGGACCTGAAGGCCGTGCCCGCACCCGCATGCGCGGACTGGAAGAACGGCTGAAAGACCTGATCGCGGATGACGAGGCGGCCCAGCACGCGCTGGAAGATGCGGTACAGGCGGCCAGCGCCCTGGCGGGAGAAGGCTGGACCACGCGGCTTGGCAGCAATCCGCGCGGCCCGGGCGAAACCTTCCTGGCCGCCGCCTATAGTCATGTGCGCGCCCGCAGCCAGGACGGCAATACATTCTATTCCCTGGAGGCCGAGCCGCATCCCATGGGCGAAGGCCTGCTGGATGCGGTGCGCGGCTTGTCGCGTGGCCTCAAGCGGGTCGCCGATCCCCTGACTTTGCTGGCGCGCCTGTTGCGCAAGAAATCCGACGACAAGACCGCCACGCTCGAGCCCTATACCAAGGCGCGGCTGGAAGCCTGCGCACGGGGCCTGGACCGCCGCGCCAAGCACATCCTGCCGGCCTGGATCGCCATGCTGGAGACCTTGGAGCAGGGCGAGATCGCGGAAGAATTCGTCGACTGGTTTGAGATATTGCGTGAGGACGGCCGCGACAGCGATGTGGGCCTCAGGCGGCATTGGGTCGACCCCACCAAGCCGCTCTCCACCACCGTGCTGGAACCAGCGCATGGTGTGCTGATCACCTCCGCCACCTTGCGCGACAGCGGCGGGGAGCATGACGATCATTGGGCCAGCGCTGAAATCCGCACCGGCGCCGGTCATCTATCGCAACCGGCACGCCGCGCGCATTTCGGCTCTCCCTTCCGCTACGAAGACCAGTCGCGCATCTTCATCATCAAGGATGTGATCCGCCGCGATGCCGACGCGCTGGCGGCCGCCTATCGCGAACTGTTCCTGGCCTCAGGCGGTGGCGCTTTGGGCCTGTTCACCGCTGTGCGCGCCTTGCGCGACGTGGCCGCGCGCATTGCCATGCCGCTGGCCGAGGCGGGCCTCACCCTCTATGCCCAGCATGTCGATCAGTTGGACACCGGCGCCCTGGTGGACCTGTTTCGTGCCGAGGAGAATGCCTGTCTTCTGGGCACCGATGCGTTGCGCGACGGCGTCGACGTGCCGGGCCGGTCGTTGCGGCTGGTGGTGTTCGACAAGGTGCCCTGGCCCAAGCCCACCATCCTGCACAAGGCGCGCCGGGTGAAATTCGGCAAGGGCTATGACGACCTGATCACCCGCTTCCGTCTCAAGCAGGCCTTCGGACGCCTGATCCGGGGACCCCAGGACCGGGGCTGTTTTGTGATTCTGGAAGGCGCGACCCCCAGCCGTCTTTTGACGGCATTTCCGGAAAAAGCCCCAGTGAAACGCTGCGGCCTGGCGGAGGCGATTGGGGATATCCGGGAGTTCCTTCACCCCGAGGCCGTGACCCACACCCCCACCCCGCTTATAACCGGGTGATGGCTGCGACCCTGGAGACCCTGCACTCTGCTGACGAAGGTTATGGCCGCTTCTCGACCGGCATCCTGCCCAGCCATGTGCTGGCCCGGCTGCTGGAACTGGGCCGCGAGGTCACGGCCTCGGAGCCTTTCGCCCAAGGCCAGATCCAGCCGGCCAGCATCGACCTCCGGCTTGGGCCGGTGGCCTATCGGGTGCGCGCCAGCTTCCTGCCAGGCCCCGCCGCCACGGTGGAAGAGAAACTGCGCACCGTCTTCATGCATGAGGTGGACTTGCGCGACGGCGCGGTGCTGGAAGCGGGCTGTGTCTACATCGTGCCGCTGTTGGAGCGCGCGGAGTTCTCGGCGCGGATATCCGGCGGCGCCAATCCCAAAAGCTCCACCGGGCGGATCGATGTCTTTACCCGCCTGATCACCGACTATGCCCCGTCCTTCGACCGGGTCGAGCCCGGCTATCGCGGACCGCTCTATGCCGAGATCTGCCCCCAAACCTTTCCGGTGCTGGTGCGCAAGGGCTCACGTCTCAACCAGCTGCGCATCCGCCACGGCTCACCGCAATTCACCGATACGCAATTGCGCCGCCTGCACGAACTCACGCCGCTGGTGGACGGCGAGCCCGACATCGATGCGGGACTGGCGCTCTCCATCGACCTGAAAGGCAGCGCCGACGCCGGCAGGCGAATCGGTTTTCGCGCCAAGAAGCACACTGGCTTGATCGATGTGGACAAGGTGGGCGTGCTGGACCCGGCCGATTACTGGGAGCCCATCGAGGCCAATTCCCGCGGTGACATGGTGCTGGACCCGGACGAGTTCTACATCCTGGTCTCGCGGGAGCGGGTGGCGATTCCGCCCGATCACGCCGCAGAGATGGTGCCTTTCAATCCGCTGGTGGGCGAATTCCGTGTGCATTATGCCGGCTTTTTCGATCCCGGCTTTGGTTATGAGGCGGGCAAGCCGCCTTCGGCACGCGGCGTGCTGGAAGTGCGCTCCCGCGAAGTTCCCTTCATCCTGGAGCATGGCCAGGTCATCGGCCGGCTTGTGTTCGAACGGTTAACCGATCCGCCGCCGGCTGGTTATGGCGAGAGCCTGGGTTCCAACTACCAGCGCCAGGGTTTGAAGCTCTCCAAACACTTTCGCGGCTGAGCTGCGAGCGGCTCGTAACAATTGTTGCGGAAAATCCACATTGTCCGTGCAAAGAGCAGAGAAACCAAGCAAAGCCATTGCGCAAGCCCGCGTCTCCGGCACAGTTAGCGCGCACGCGGATGGACGGTTTGGGGAAACCCCGCGCGCTGGTTCCGGATGGGGATCTGGGTCCGACAGTCCTGTTTGAAGGGGGCAGTGAGAGGCGGCTACGGCGCGAAAGCAGCCGGCCGCCTCTCGGTTTTTTGGGTGAGGCGCGACCCGCATGGCGGGTCAAATCGGTCCAGTGGACCGATTTGAGCGCCGAACGCCCCGAGCTTAAGCGAGGGGCCCATGATCCTTGAGACCAAACGGTTAACGCTGAGGCCGCAAATGGAGGCCGATGCACCGACCTTGTTCGCGATTCTGGGCGATGAAGAGGCCATGCGCTTCTGGAACCGTCCTCCCGTCACCCGGCTGGCGGTGGTGGAGGAACTGGTGCGCGAACAGCAAGCGGCCGCGAGAGACGGTCTTTGCCGCTATTGGACCGTGACGCGCGACGGCGAGGCAATCGGCAGCGTCGATCTCAGCCTGATCCAGGCTGCTTCCGCCGAATTGGGCTTTCTGCTTCGACGGGATTGCTGGGGTTTGGGCCTGGCGACGGAAGCGGTGGGGGCGGTTGGCGCATATGGGTTCAATGCGCTGCATCTGACCCAGATAGCGGCCGTGATACAGACGGCCAATCGTGCCGCGGCGCGGGTGCTGGAGAAAAACACTTTCCGGTTGGTGGAATCGCGCCCCGCCCAATTGGCGAACGGCCAATATCGGGACTGCGCCTTCTATCTGCGCGAACAGGCGGGCTTCTAGGGTTTCAACCCGAACGCCCAGACATGGCCGGCATGATCCACCGCGAACAGCTTGCCCAACGCCACCACCGGCTGGGTGAAGTGGACCGTGTTGCCGTCCATGGTCTTGCCGCTGGACCAGAGTTGTTTGCCGGTCTCCATGTCGAAGGCAAACAGGGTCATGGTGGAATGCGGCACCAGGATGCGGTTGTTGGCGCCCAGCTCCGGCGTCCAGCCCGGTTTGCGGCTGCCGTCCGCATTAAAGATGTCCCGGGGCACCTGCACGGCGCTTTCCGCCGTCTGCAAGGCATAGACGATGCCATTGGCCACTACCGGCGGGGAGGCCAGGTTGAGATCGCGCGAGATCCATTGCGGCTGCAATACCGGCTTGCCGCTTTCCTCCACCACCTTGAAGGCCATGATGCTGCCGCTGGGCGCGTCACCGTTGGTCATGGGGAATTTGGGCGCTTGCTTGCCCGGCGCGCCCCACATGGGGGTGTAGAGCCAGCGCTCGCCCTTGTCGCTGAGCGCGGTGGCCAAGGTGCCCCACATGCCCTGAGCCTGGAAGTCCTGGGTGTCATTGCCCAGGCGCGGCGACTGGTAGAGGCCTGTCATGTGATCGACGCCGCCCAGATTGTCGGCGTCCAGCAGATAGATCACCGACTCCTTGGATGACGTGGCGGCGATGTTTTTCTTGCCGAACGGGAACAGCAGCACGCCCCCCGAACCGAAATCCAGGTCGCGGGCATTGACGTAGCGCCAATGCGTCGGCGTGAAGCTGTCATTGAGCCCCCAGGCATGCGGTCTGACCGCCAGCACCATGTCGCCATAGATGCCGCTGCCGGGATTGTTGGGTCCATCGGCGGTGGCGACATAGACGCCTTGCGGCCCCCAGGCCACGCCGCCCGCGCCCCAGGGACCGGCGGGCCTTCCCTTGCCGGTATAGAAACGCGACAGGCTGGGATGAGCGGGATCGGAAACATCCATCGCCGCCACCGTGCCGAATTCGATCGGCTGGGCCGTGCTGCCGCCGCAGCCGCGCGCGGTGGTGGTGTAGACCACATCGTCGATCAGGTTGAGGCTCCAGTTGCGGCTGAAGGGCTGCACCATGTCGGTGGGGGCGATGGCCTCGGCGCCGTCACCCAGCTTGGCGCCGCGCAGCTTTCCATCGCTGGTGTTGAAATAGATGATGCCCTTGGCCTTATCGATGGTGGGCGTCGCCTGCTCGGTGTTGGAGCAGCTGATGACGGCGGGACGCAGCGGCTTTATCGGATTGGGGAAGTGCTTCTGCCAGGCGATCTGGCCGCTCGCCGCATCCAGCGCCGTCAAGGTGTCGTCCATGCTGATGGTGAAGACGAGGTCTTTGGTCCCCCCGGAGGTGGAAACGCCGCCTGCCACCACCGGCGCGGTCAAGGTGGAAAGAACCACGGCGGGCGCGGCGGTGTTGAGTTGGGTGTGCCACAGGGGCTTGAGCTTGCCGACCGTCGTTTTGCTGAGTTGTGTTTCGCCGCGATTCCATCCGCTGCGCTCGCGGTCGTAATTGTAGGAAGGCCAGTCGGGCACCGCCGGACCGGTCTCCATCAGCTTGAACGGAGGGGGCGGTTCGGGGCGCATGGGCGGCGGCGGCGCCAGTTGCTGGGCCGCGGCCGGCACCGCGATCACGGCAAAGAGCGCGAGCTTGAGCGTGGTCGAAATCCTGGACATGCAATCCCCTTGCGACGGTCAAGACGCCGTCTTGGGACGAGGGTCCCCTATTGGCCGCGTGGCTGTCAACAAATGCTGCGCTGCGTCGCGAAAATCGATCAAAATTCGGAGGTATCCGGGGGTCAAGGAGCTTGCAAGCCTATCCCGGTTCGCAAATCCTCAGACGGGCTTTGGGGCTGGGGATTGCATCCATGATCGACCGCAGAGACTTGCTGACCACCGCTTCAGCTTTCGCTTTGCTCGGCTCCAGCCCGGCCAAGGCGCAATCAGCGCCGCCGCGCCAAGCTGGGCCGTCTTCGGCCAACACCGATTGGCTGCACTACGCCAATGATGCCTCCAGCACACGCTATTCGCCGCTGGACCAGATCAATGCCGCAAATTTTGACAAGCTCGAGCTGGCTTGGCGCTTCAGTACCAATGCCCTGGGACCCCGGCTGGACGCCGATTATCAATCCACGCCGTTGGTGGTCAAAGGCAGGCTCTACTGCACCGCCGGCTTCCGTCGCGATGTGGTGTGCCTCGACGCGGGCACAGGAGAACTGCTGTGGATGCACACTTACAATGAAGGTGCGCGTCTCGGCTCGCGTGGCGGCCCCGGCCTGGGCGTCGGCTACTGGACCGACGGCAACAACGAACGCATTGTCTACGTCACCCGTGGCTACAGCATGTTCTCGCTGGACGCCAAGACCGGCTTGCCCGATCCCAACTTCGGCAATAGCGGCCGGGTGGATCTGCGCCTGGACGACGATCAGAATATGGATGCCACCAAAGGCATCATTGGCCTGCATGCGCCGCCATTTGTGGCGAAAGATACGGTCATAGTCGGTGCGGCGCCTACCGAAGCATCCAGGGGCTATGTGCGTGGCTTCGATATCAAGACCGGCAAGCGCAAATGGATATTCCACACCATCCCGAAGAAGGGTGAGTTCGGCTACGAGACCTGGACCACACCGGGCCAGGCGGAAACCAGTGGCAATATGGGCGTGTGGGCACCCATGTCGGCTGACCCGGAACTCGGTCTCGTCTATGTCGGGGTCGAGTCCCCGCAGACCGACCTGTTGGGCGTCAGCCGTACCGGCAATCACCTGTTCGCTGAAAGCCTGGTGGCGCTGGACATCGAAACCGGCGAACGCAAGTGGCATTATCAGATGGTCCATCACGGCATCTGGGACCGCGACGTCTCCTGCGCCGGGGTGATTTGCGACATCCCGCACAATGGCAAGATCATCAAGGCCATCGCACAGCCGTCCAAACAGGGTTTCGTCTATGTGCTGGACCGCACCAATGGCAAACCAGTCTGGCCGATCCCGGAAAAAAAGGTCGCCAAAGGCAATGTGCCGGGCGAATGGTATTCACCGACCCAGCCCTTCCCCAGCGTCCCGCCGCCCTTCGCCAAGCAAGGCATTTCCGCCAGCGACTTGATTGATTGGACGCCCGCCATAAAAGCCCGGGCGCTGGAAATCGCCAGCCACTATCACCTGGGCGCGCTTTATGATCCGCCGCCCTTGACCAGCGACAAACTGTTCGGGGCGCTATGCGTGCCGGGCCTGCAAGGCGGCATCAACTGGCCCGGCGCATCCTACGACCCCGAAACCAGCATGCTGTACCTGTTTTCCAAGAATCAGCTTGGGGTCATCGGCGCGATGGTGACCAAAGACGGCAAGGTGGTTCAATCCGGTGGGCCGCCACCGCCGGGCAGCGCCGATGCCAATGGCGGCACTTTTGGCGGTGTCGCCAGCCTGAAAGGCGGCGGCGTTCCGTTATTTCGTTATCGGCCTGACGGTCTGGGCGACCCCATCACACCAGGCATGATCTCGATTGAAGGCATACCGATCATGAAGCCGCCTTACGGCACCATCACGGCGCTTGATCTCGCCAGGGGCACCCTGGCGTGGCAGATCGTGCACGGCGAGACGCCCGATCACATCAAGAACCATCGCCTGCTCAAGGGCGTCACCATTCCCCGCACCGGTCAGACCGGCATCCTGGGCACCCTGACCACCAAGACCTTGGTCATCTGCGGCGATTGCGGCCTTTATACCGACGAGACGGGCCGCAAGGGCGCGCGGCTTCGTGCCTATGACAAAGCCACCGGCGAGCAGAAGGGCGCGGTGTTCATGGACAAGGTGCAGACCGGCGCCACCATGACCTACATGCACCAAAGCAAGCAGTATCTGGTTTGCGCCCAAGGCGGTTCCTATGGCGCCGATCTTGTCGCCTATTGCCTGCCCGGTGAAGCTCCAACCCCACCGCGCCCCGAAGAACGCTGAGGGCTGGAAGCTGGCTCAAACAAAGAGGGGAATCATGGGCCTGCCGATCAAGCGCGGCATCGAAAAGATACCGGGCGGCATGGTGATCGTGCCGCTCACCCTGGGCGCCCTGATCGCCACCTTCGCGCCGGGAACCGGGACCTTCTTCGGCTCTTTCACCGGGGCGCTGTTCACCGGCGCCCTGCCCATCCTGGCGGTGTTCTATGTCTGCATGGGCGCCACCATTCCGTTCGAGACCCTGCCCCAGGTCGCCGGCAAAGGCGGTGTGCTGCTGGCCTCCAAAGTGCTTCTGGGGGTGATGGCGGCGCTGGTGGTGGGCCATTTCCTGGGGACCGACCCAGTGAAGACCGGCCTTTTGGCCGGGCTCTCAACCCTGGCGGTGGTCGCCGCCATCAATGACACCAATGGCGGTCTCTATATGGCGCTGATGGGCCGCTACGGCACGGCGCAGGAGATGGGCGCCTATTCGCTAATGTCCCTGGAGTCCGGCCCCTTCATCACCATGATGACTTTGGGCGGCGTCTTTGCCTTCCCCTGGCAAACCCTGTTGGGCGCGATCCTGCCTTTGGCGGCCGGTATCCTCTTGGGCAATCTGGACCGGGAGATGCGGGAATTTCTGGGCAAAGCCGCGCCTGCCTTGATCCCCTTCTTCGCCTTCGCCATCGGTGCGTCGCTCAATCTCGTCAATGTGTGGCAGGCGGGATTGCTGGGACTGGCGCTGGGTGTGTTGGTACTGGTGATCTCCAGCACCGTGATGTTCACCGCCGACCGCTTGAGCGGCGGCAAGGGCGTTGCGGGCCTGGCGGCGGCAGCGACCGCAGGCAATGCCGCGGCCGTTCCGGCCTTGGTGGCGGCCGCCAATCCGGCCTATGCCGCTGCCGCGCCTGCCGCCACCGTGCTGGTGGCCGCCAGTGTGGTGGTGACCATGCTGACGGTGCCGCTGGTCACCGCCTGGCACGCGAAGAGGATATCCCTGACCGCATAAAACGGCCCCCAAAGCCGGACTTTGGGGGCCGCCAGACTGTAAAACTATTCGACCGAACGATCAGAACTGCGCGCGGACGCCGAACATGTAGAGCGAACCGGAGTCGTAATAAGTGTTGGTCGCGTAGGAATATTGTTCGTACGTGCGCAGCTTGGATTTGGTGAGGTTCTGGATATCGAAGGTCAGCTCCGGATCGCCGGGAACCTCTCCAAACAGGTTGGAGAGCCGGTAGCTGGACGAAAAATCCAACTGGCCATAGGGCGCGGTGATGAAATAGGGACCCGCCGTGCAGCCCGAGCTTTGTGACGCGATACTGGGCAGGCACAGACCCATGATGCCGCCGGTATTGCCTGTCGTGTAATACTTGTCGGTCCAGGTGTAGGAGAAGCGGAGCATCATACCGCCATGGTCGTAATAGGCGGCCGCATTGTAGGTCAGCGGCGCCACGCCGCCGGCGATGGCCGGCAGGGTACCACTGCTCTTCTGGTCGACGATGGTGACGTTCGCCGTGGTGCCGAAGCCCGGCAGCCCATAGCGCTCGAGCAGGAAGTCCAGCGGCTGGGAGTAGTCCAGCTCCATGCCGTTGACGGTGAGAAGTCCCTGGGCGTTGTTCGATTGACTGACAATGATCGGCAAGGACGCAACATTGGTGCCGGGGACGCAATTGCCGCCGAGGGCGGGAGTAACGCAACCGGTCTTCTGGTCGGCCGCTGTCTGCTGTTGCGGGCTGAGAGTGCCGTAAGTGATGCCGTATTGCTGCAGGAAGGGGAAGGTCTGGTTGAAGCTGGTCGTTACCGTGAAGCCGCTGATGGATTTGCGGAAGACATCGATGCCGATATAGCCGGCACCACCGGTATAAAGCTCGGCACCCAGATCGATATTGTTGGAGAAATAGGGCTTGAGGTTGGGATTGCCCTTGGTGGCGTTCTGTACGGCAACGTCGCCGAAGTTGACCGTGTCGATCATGCTGTTGACATTGGGGCGCGTCATGGTGCGGGAGAAAGACGCCCGCACCTGGAAGTCGTCGGTCACTTCATAGACAAAATTCGCGGATGGCAGGAACGCCTGGTACATGTGCCGCTCGTCGAGGAAGGTGTAGGTAATCGGGAATTTGGCGCCATCCGGGAGCGTGTTGTTGCGCGGATCGGAATGCGCCACCGGCGAGATGATATTCTGCAAGGTTTGAACCCAGCGCATGCCCAGATTGTATTTCAGGTTGCGGGAGTCCAGGTGCAGGATGCCGCTGAACATGAAATAGAGACCGGCATTGCGCTCTTCCTCCATGCCCGAGGTCGAGCCGGTGTCGCCGGCGCCCAGGGCGAACGGATAGGTGACGGTCGAGCCGACTTTCGGCACGCCCACCGCGGCGATCGAGGCCGCGTCCAGCGCCCGGTAATTTGTGGCCGCTTCGATGGCCGCATAGTTCATGGTCACGAAACCGGTCGGCCCAGAGCGCAGATAATTTGCGAGGGACGTGGTGGGAACCAGTGAGCCCTGGTAAGCGAAGGCGGGAAGACCGGCGCTATAGCCCTGGCCATAGGCGGCAGTGGCGGGGGGGACCGCTCCAGGAATACCCGTTCCACTAACACCAAAGCTTGGATAGTTGCCCGGGCCGTTTGCACCGTTAGGTGTCGTGACGCTGAGCCCCTGGCAAGGCGGAGCGGTGTTGGGCGGCGGCAGGAAGACCGTGGGATTGTCACCGCAGACCGCCGACTGATACTGGGCGTCCGGGTTGATGCCGATCACCTGGCGGAAGGCGTCGTCATAGGCAATGCCGACTTTGACGGCAAATTCGTCGCCGCCATATTTCGCATCGAGATGGGCGCCTTGGGTCTTGGTGATGTGCCGCTCGTCCTGCATCCGTACCAGGCCGTTATTCCATTGGTAATTGGCCGGGTTGTTGGTGTCGATGTTCGACGTCGTCAGCGCGTGAGGTTGTGCCAATGTGTAGGTCGAAACCGGACCACCGGCAGGCGGCGTTGGGCCCGGGATGGTGGCATTCTGCGACGGCGGCGCCGTAACCACATAGAAGGTCGGCGCATCGCGGAAGAAATTGCTGCGGCTGGCATTCGCCTGGAAATCGACATGGAGCAGGTCTGTGACTTGCCACGACATGCCCGGATTGAGGCTGTAGAAGTTGCCGTGTTCGACATAAGGCCTGGCCTCGACGCCGTAGATGCCGCCCAGGATGGTGCCGCTGGTGATGAAGCTGTTGGCGTCGACCTGCAGGCCGACCGGAACGATGGGCACGGACGCGGCGCCGGCGCGGATGCCGAGCGTCGAGTCGGTGCGGTTCATATTGTTGTCGGTGACGCCGCCGATCACGTCCAGATAGAACTGCAGATCGTCGGTGGGACGATATTCGAGGCCTAGCACACCGTTGAAACGGTCGCGATAGCCCTCCTCGAACATGGGGCGAGGAAATTTCGGCAGCAGCGCATTGCTGAATTGCGCTGTGGTCAGGCCGGGGTTCTGCCGTGTTATGAAAGCCGCATCAATTGGCTGGTTAGCCGTGATCTGACCGCCCGGACCCGCGAAGCTGATACCGACCGGAACGGTGGCGGGAAGCGTGTAGCTGTTGCCGCCCAAGGTATCGCAGGTGTTGCCGGCGCCGCATTGCGCGGCGGTCAGGGCTGAGGAATTGACATAGCCGCCGTTGCCGGTTTCCCAGCCCTGGGTGAAGATCTGGGTATGCACCGCGCTGAGCCCAAGCAGCGCGCCAAATGGACCTATCGTGTCGCTGGCGATGATGACGCCTTTCTCGCCCAGGCTGTTGGCGTGGGAATAGTCGGTGCCCTGGAACGAGCCGGTGATATGCAACCCCGGATTGTCGAAGGGACGGGCGCTGCGCATGTTAACGGTACCGGCGGCGCCACCTTCGAGCTGGTCGGCCTCCGGGCTTTTGCTGACAGTCAACTGAGTGAACAGTTCCGTGGGGAACATGTTGAGGTCGACTTCGCGGTTGTTGTTCTGCTGGTCGATCGGACCGGTGGAGGCCACCGCGATCTGGGCGTTGTTCAGCAGGATCTTGGTGAAGTTGGTGCCCAGGCCGCGGATGGAGACATTCACGCCCTCGCCGGTCGAGTCGCGCAGGATCGTGACACCGGGGATGCGATTCAGTGATTCGGCGATATTGCTGTCGGGGAATTTGCCGATGTCTTGGGCGAAGACGGAATCCGTAAAGCTGAGGTTGGATCGCTTGGCGTTGAGTGCGTTCTCAAGGCTGGCCGCGTAGCCCGTCGAGGTGACGGTTTCCACTTGAGCTTCTTGTTGTTGCGCAAGCGCTGGAAACAGGGCCGTACAGGCGGCCAGCATGCTCGAACCGAGCAACAGCGATTTAACAGTATGCGTATGCGTGTTGGTGCGCGCCCTCATGTCGTTGTCCCCTCAAGTAAAACGCCGCTATCCGCGAATCGCGGTAACGATCACATTTGTTAGAAATCTAGCGAGGGTGCGACAGGATGGCCAAGTCAAAGCACCTATGGAGCAATGCAATCCGGGTATTGATGGATGGAGCTGCTGTAGTCAAAGTACAGTTAGATAAACTTTTTTTCATCTAACTGCGGCTCAAAATGTTAGCGGTGCTACTTTCAAGGGTGAAACTCAATTTCATTTGATTTTTGTGCCCAAACCTCAGGTGGGAACCGCATCGAAGGCGATGGTTGTCCTGGCGCTGTCCGCGTGGAATGCAATCGTTCCGTGCCACATGTAGGAGGGAAAGAGGACCAGCCTTCCCGGCACTGGCTGGATAGCGCGGCGCACACTGCCGGGCATTGTGAAGGACGGTTCTCCAAATTTGATCCAGCCTTGCCTGGCCGCCGGATCCCGGACGGCATCGGGAACCGCCACATAATAGCTGGAACTGATCCAGCCCTTGGGGTGGACGTGATTGGCGTGAAAGCCTTGGGTCCGCAGCCGCGAGGACCAGGAGCCGGCAAAGGCAAAGCCGGTCCCCCGCCGCCCGGTCAGCGGATGATCCATGTCTTTCGGCATCCGGGCGATATAGACGCCCACCGCTTCTTCGATGCGCTGGCGCAGCGCTGCAAGCAGAGCATCGCGTCCGTGCAAAAGAGAGGGTGCCGTCTGCGTTCCATGCCGCAAGGTCTGGTCGACATGCTCGCGCAAATCCGTGTGCAGGGTATCGAGATGCGCGTTCAAGGCGGCATTGAATTCCGCCATGCTGGAAAAACCCGGTGGAGGCTCCAGATCGAATATCTGGATGTGCCGGTCATAGTCAGCGAGGCGCTCGGCGCGCGGATCGTCGTTGGCCCGCAGCGCCAGTTCATGGACCGCCAGCGCCGCCTGATCGTAGGGTAGGCGCGGTACGGCCTCTTCAGTCAGGCCTAGCGCGTGTTTCATCTCGCCCGTCTGGAGCAGGACGCAGGCGAGCCGAATCCGGGTCGCCGCATCCTCCGGCTGCAGCGCCAAGGATTTCTCGTAAGCCGCAATCGCGGCGTCGAGTTGGCCCAGGCCGGCATAGGCCGCCGCCAACCCGTTTTGCGGGCCCGCGCTCCCCGGCGCCGCCGCGGCAGCTTGCGAGAAGCAATCGCGCGCCTCTGCAAAGCGCTCCGCATCGATCAGAAAACTGGCCTTCTGCAGCAGCAGCGCCCCCCGTTCGCCTGCAAGGGATGAAGACAGGCGGGCGGCGACTTCATCATAGGACGTCAAGAATTCCTCCGTCCTGCCCATGCGATACAGCAGGGCATTGAGCTCGCGATGCGCTTCGGCGTTGGTGGGATCGAGCGCGATGGCGCGCCGCCAGGCGGCAATGGCCTGTTCCGGCTTGCCTTGCAGATCCAGCGACAGTCCGAGACCCGACGCGATCCTGGCCTGCCAGGACACGGGTCTTGCCGTATTCTCCGCCGCGCTGCGCAAAAGACTTTCCGCTTCCGCCGGACGGCCCGTCTTGTTGAGCAGAACGCTTAAGCCCAGCAGCGCCACCTGGGATTCGGGGGAAAGCCGCAACGCGGACCGGTAATTCAGCTCCGCCGCGGCCAAGTCGTCCAGGGTGAATTGCACCTGCGCCAGGATGACAAAGGCATCGAAAAGATCGGGCTGGGCCTGCGCCACCGCCTGCAGCACATCGATCGCATCCTGATGCCTGCCCGATTGCGCCAGGAGCCGGCCCAGATGGACCTGCACATGCGGCTGGTTCGGGCGGACGGCGAGAGACCGGCGCAACAGCGATTCTGCATCCGCAAGCCTGTTCTGATTTTCGCGAACCAGGCCCAGCAGCTGCAGTCCATCGGGCTCGTCCGGATTGGCGGCGAGAACGCGCGCCACAAGGTCTTCAGCCTGTTGCCAGCGGCCCTGCCGGACGAGATCTGCCGCCTGCAGAATGGACGCCGCAATGAAATCCGAGGGGCCTCGTTTCATGGCGGCGAGTATATCAAAGCAGGTTACTGCTTAGGATAATCTCTCCAAAGCCATTCCAGCGCCGCCGGCAGGGTCTGCTTGACCACCCGCGGATCGACATGGCGCGCGTCCATGGCGAAGACATAGCGATAGTCATAGCCCTTCTACTTCAGCGCCGCCGCCATGCGGTTGTTGGCCAGCGGCCAGTTATGCCAGGTGTTTTCCGGGTCGTCGAAATGCAGGTCCTTCTCGCCCACTTCCATCCAGATGCGGATGGGCTTCTTGGCGGTCTTGGGGATCAAGGTGGCGTGATACTCCCAGCCGCCGTGCGGCGTCTTGGGATCCTGGGGCGAGGCCTGGTTCACGAAAGTGCCGGAATAGGAAAGCACCTTGTGATAGCGCTCGGGATGGAACCAGGCCATGGTCCAGGCGCAGACCGCGCCTGACGAACCGCCCATGACGGCGCGGCCTTCTGGATCGCTGGTGAAGCTGACGCCGTATTTCTGCGACACGGCAGGCAACAGCTCCTGCTCCACCCAGTTGGAATAGCGGTCCGACAAGGTATCGTATTCCAGCCCGCGTTCGGAGCCCTGCGCATCGCTGCCGCCGGAATCGGGGGCGATGATGATCATCGCCGGCACGCGATGGGCGGCGATCATATTGTCCAGCACCGGCGCCATGCGGTTGATGTAGGAATGGCCGTCCTGCACCACCATGAAGGGCGTATTGGGCTTCACCTGCTTAGGGATATAGACATAGACATGCCGCTCATAACGCCCGGGCTTGGAGAGTTGCTCGTCCGGGAATGGCAAGCGGTTGCCATACGGATCGCGCTTGTTGGCCAGATCGCCTTCGACGCGCACAATGCCGGGATAGATCTTGCTTTCCTCGGAATAGAGGATGAATTCCCGCACATCGCCTTGCGGCACGGAAGGGTCGAGCTTGTATTCCGGCGCGTCGGCATAATCGGGCTTGATGATGCTGGTCGCAGCATCCACCGCCGGCGGCGGGGTGGGAAATTTGGGCAGCGAGGGATCGGGTGCCGGCTGGGCGAAGGCGGGCAGGACGGCAAGCAACGCGCCCGCCAGAAATGACAATTTCAGCTTGTTCTTCATTCTTTTCCCCTCATGCAAGCCCGACGCGCTTATTTCGGCCCATCTATTTTGGAAAGTCGCGCCACAGCCATTCCAGCGCCGACGGCAAGGTCTGCATCACCACCCGGTTATCGACATGGCCAGCGCCCATGGCGAAGACATAGCGATAGTCATAGCCCTTCTTCTTCAGCACATCCGCCATGCGATTGTTGGCCAGCGGCCAGTTGTGCCAGCTCGCCTCGGGATTGTCGAAGCGGTTGTCTTTCTCGCCCACTTCCATCCAGATGCGGATGGGTTTCTTCGCCGCCTTTGCGATCAGGTGATCGTGATATTCCCAGGCACCGCGCGGCGTCTTGGGATCGACCGGCCAGGCCTGGTTCACGAAGGTGCCGGAATAGCTCAGCACCTTGTGATAGCGCTCCGGGTGAAACCAGGCCATGGTGAAAGCGGCAGCGGCGCCCGATGAGCCGCCCAAAGTGGCGCGGCCTTCCGGATCGGTGGTGAAGGTGACGCCGTATTTCTGCGACACGGCGGGCAGCAATTCCTGCTCCACCCAGTTGGAATAGCGGTCCGAAACCGTGTCGTATTCCAGCCCGCGCTCGGAGCCTTGAGCGTCGCTGCCGCCGGAATCCGCGAAAACCAGCACCATCGGCGGCAGCCGCTTGGCCGCGATCATATTGTCCATGATGTTGACCATCCGCTTCACATAGGAGCGGCCGTCCTGCACCACCATGAAGGGCGCTGGCGTTCCAGGCACATACTGTTTGGGGATGTAGACATAGACATGGCGTTCGTAGCGACCGGGCTGGGAAAGACCCTCGGGGGGCGCCATGTAATTGCCATTCGCGTCGCGCTGCATGTCGCGGACACGGATAATGCCGGGATAGATCTTGCTTTCCTCGGAATAGAGGATGAATTCGCGCACATCGCCCTGCTGAACCGTTGGATTGGCCACCGACTCCGGCGGATCGGCATAATTGGGGCCGATGATGCTGTTCTCGGCGGTCACCGGCGGCGGGGGGGTGGGAAATTTCTGCTGGGGGGTATTCTGCGCCAGGGCGGGAAACGTGGTGATGGCCGCAGCGGCGAGAAGCAAAGCTGAGATGCGCATTCGCTGTTCTTTCTGTTTATGACGCGGTTGCCGGCGTTATGGATTGCGCGGCTTCGGCCAGCAAGGCCGGCACGGGGTGGGAAATATCCAGGATCACCGCATGTTCGTCGGCTGCGGGTTTCTCCAGGGTGGCGAACTGGCTGTCCAGCAGGGCCGGCGGCATGAAATGGCCCTTGCGCTTCCTCATGCGCTCGCCAATCAGCTCGCGCGACCCGTCCAGCAGGATGAAATGCACCTTGCCATGCACTTCCTTGCGCAGGCAGTCGCGATAGGCGCGCTTGAGAGCGGAGCAGGACACCACCACGCCATGGCCGGTGGCGCGTTCCACTTCCATGCGCTCGCCAATGGCTTCCAGCCAGGGCCATCGGTCGGCGTCCGTCAGGGGGATGCCGTTGGCCATCTTCTTCACATTGGCGGCGGGGTGCAGGGAATCGCCTTCCACAAACGGCACGCCCAGCTTTTCCGCCAGGCCGCTGGCAATGGTGGTCTTGCCGGAACCGGCGACACCCATCACCACGATCAACGGCTTTTCGATATCCTGTTTCATGCGCGATACGACCCGCCTCTAAAGGCGACCACTCCCTGCTTCCTGCCCCGGCACTCTTTTTCTGTGCGCGGGATACTATAGTGTGAGCGGACCAATGCCACAGTCAAAAACGGGCGGAACGGGGGAAAAATGATCAGCAGCGCGACGTATCGGAGCTTTATCCTGACGGGCCTGCTGGCATCAGCAGCCGCAGGCCCGGCCTGGGCAGGGACGGTAAAGACCGATGTCTATGGCACCACCAAGGATGGTGCCACGGTGCATGTCTTTACCATGACCAATGCGCACGGCATGCGGGCCCAGGTGCTGAATTTGGGCGGCGTCGTCTGCGATGTGGAGGCGCCGGGCCGCGACGGCCGAATGGCCAATGTCATTCTCTGCCAGAAGGACCTGAAGGGGATCGAAGCCAGCGGCCCGATGAGCGCGCTGACCGGACGTTACGCCAACCGGCTGCTGCACGGCTTCACCCTGGAGGGCAAACATTACGACCTGCAAGCCAATCCCGCCGGCGTCACCTTGCATGGCGGACAACCGGGCTATAGCCGGCGCATCCTGCAGACCGTGGGTACCTTCCAGCATGCCAATGATGCAGGCGTGACCTTGAAACTGGTTTCGCCCGACGGCGATCAGGGCTTTCCGGGTACCCTGACGGTAGAGTTGACCTACACCCTCACCGACAACAACGACTTCCGCATGGAGTACAAGGCCACCACTGACAAACCCACGGTGGTGAACCTTACCAACCACACCTATTACAATCTGGCGGGCTCAGGTTCGGTCGAGGGCCAGGTGATGACGGTGATGGCCGACCAGGTGACGCCCACCGATGTCAATCAGGTACCCACCGGCGAGCTGACCAATGTCGCGGGCACGGCGCTGGATTTCCGCTCGCCCAAGCCGATCGGGCGCGACCTACGTTCGTCCGAGCCGCAAATGCTGATCGGCCGCGGCTATGACCACAATTACGTATTGCGAAAGTCAAAGCCGGGCGCTTTGGAACTGGCGGCACGGATCACCGACCCGGCGAGCGGACGGACCCTGGAGCTGTCCACCACCGAGCCGGGGGTGCAGGTCTATTCCTCCAACAACCTGAATGGCGGCGCAGTGAATGGCGCTGGCTTGACCATGCGGGCCACCGACGGACTGGCGCTGGAAACCCAGCACTATCCCGACAGCCCCAATCACGCGAACTTCCCGTCGACCGTGTTGAAGCCGGGTGAGACTTTCACTTCTTCCACGGTGATGCACTTCACCGTGCAGTAGGTCTCAAGCGAGAGCTGTCCGGGCCCAGTCGAAGCAACGGACGTTATTACTCTCCTCGGCCTGAAACTGTGCTTCCGGCGACAACGTGCTGATCACCGGCAAGGGCTTCTTGCTGGCATTGGCGTTCACCAGGCGGAGGGTATCGGCGAGGAATTTTCCGCCGCGGTCGGGCCAGGTGATCCAGTATTTGTCGGTCAGCACCGGCACCTTCAGCGGATCGCGGGTGATCAGCTCATGCGTCGGCTTGAGCTTGGGATTGGCCTTTTTCAGGATCGCCCACATGGCGGGGATGTCCATGAAGCCATCTTCAAACACCACTTCCGACAACAGAAAGCCGTCGGCGTAGTTCTGCACGCCCATGTTCTTCATGTGGCAGGATTTCACGTAAGGCGCCAGCTTGGTGACGACGTCCACCGGATCGTCGCACATGGCGATATTGTTGCCGAAATCCACCAGGGCACCGAAATTGGCGCTGGAATATTTCTTCAGCACCTCAACCTCTTCGTCCACCACCCGGTCCTTGTGGTTTTCCATGGCGAGCGGAATGCCGACCTTGTCGGCGATGGGCACGCAGACATCCAGGACGGCGAGCGCATTGGCCTTCCAGTCCTTGTATTGCTGCAAGGTGGTGAAATTCTCATAGCGGCGGCCGACAAAGCAGACCGTGCGCACGCAAGGCGCGCCCAGCTCTTTGTACATGCGCAAGCCTTTTTCAAACGCAGCCGTGTCATCGCCCGGCTTGTCGAGCAGGCGGATATCGCCCTCGAAGAACATCTGGTTATGCTCCAGCCGCGCGCGCAGCTTCTTCACATCCGTATCGAGCGGAATCACCATCTGTACGCCGCCGGCGCCCAGGCTGCGCACATAATCCACCGTGGCGATCGGGTCCGCCGGTCCGCGCGCATTGGGATTGTCGCCGCGCTGCTTGCGGAAATAATGGCCGAGCGCGGTCTGGGCTACGCCCAGCGGAGACTTGGGCCGAAGTTTTTCTGATTCTTGGGCCGCAAAAGCCGGCATGGCGGAGGCGGCGGCCAGCGCGGCGCCTCCCAACATCACGTCACGCCGTGTGGTCATGTGTTGTCTCCAGATGCTGTCAGGCGGCCGTCCAGCCGCCATCGATCACAATGTCGGTACCGGTGATGAAGCCGGCCAGGTCGCTGCACAGATAACAGGCCAGGCCGCCGATCTCCTCCACCTTGCCCCAGCGGCCCACCGGCAGCTTGGTGAGGAACAGCTTGTTGGCTTCCGGATCATTGATCACCGGCAGGTTCATCTCGGTATGGAAAGGTCCCGGCGAAATGGCGTTGACGGTGATGCCCTCGCCCGCCAGCTCCAGCGCCAGCGACTTGGTGAAGCCCAGCAAGCCCGCCTTGCCGCCGGAATAGGCGGTGCGGTTGGGCAGCGACACATGCGCCATCATGGAAGACAGGTTGATGATGCGGCCATAGCCGGTGCCTTTCATGCCGGGCACGAAGGCGTTGCAGGCCAGGAAAGTGGTGACCAGGCTGGAATCGACCACGCTCTGGAATTCCTTGAGCGTAAAGTCGGTCACGCTTTTGCGGATATTGATGCCGGCCGAGTTGATCAGGATCTGCGGATTCTTGAACTTGGCGTTCACGTCCTTGGCCAACCGCGCCACATCGCTTTCGCTGGTCATATCGGCGATGAAGCTCTCCACCTTCCCGCCCTTGGCCTTCAGCTCACCCGCAACCTTGTCCAGCTTCTGCTGGTTGCGGCCCACCAGCGCGATATTGGCGCGGGCGCCCGACAGGGTATGCGCCATGGCCTCGCCCAGGCCGCCCGAGCCGCCCACGATGACCGCCGTTTTTCCGTTCAGATCGATTTTCACAGTTCAAACCTTCTTGCTAATTACGGTTCAGCGCTTGGCATCCGGTTCCAGGAAGAACCAGCAAAGCGCGGAAACAATGGCCGCCGCCGCCATGGTGTACATCACGGCGGCCCAATTGTTGTCTGTCTCCTGCAGGATCAGGCCGAACACCACCGGCGCCACAAAGCCTGCGAAATTGCCCAGCATGTTCATGGTGGACGAAACGGTGGCGGTATATTGCTTGCCGATCTCCACACAGGTGTTCCAGCTGATCGGCATGGTGAGGTCGCTGCAGAAGCTGGCCAGCCCCATCAGCGCCATGGCCATACCGACATCCTGGATGCCGGGGATGATGAAGATCAAGGCGGCGGTCGCGAAGAAGCCGCCGATCGCAACCCATTTGCGGGGAATGGAAAGCGGCAGGAAGCCTGAGACAATGGAACCGCAGCCACCCAGCGCCAGCGGGATCATGGCATAGCCGGCCGCTTCGCCCGGCGTCAGGCCGCGCGCCTGCTGCAACCAGGTGGGCAACCAGGTGACGTAGAAATACCAGGTGTAGGAAAAGCCGAAATATTGCAGACCGAGAAAGGCGATATCCCTTTGCAGCAGCAGGCGGTACCAGGGCATGCCGTGATCGTGCAGCACCAAGGCGCGCGAACTTTCCAGCAACTCCAACTCAGCCTTGTTGACGGATTTATGCTCCGCCGGATCGTTGCGGAACCAGGGCAGGAAGGCGGCAACCCAGGCCGCGCCCAAAAGCGCCAGGGCCACAAAGCCCAACCGCCAGCCGAAGTGATAGATCACAAAAAAAGCCACCGGTGGCGCCAGCGCCCCGCCCCAGCGGCCAAAGGCCCACATCACGGCTTGCGCCTTGACCCGCTCGCTGAGCGGCAGCCACGCGGAAAGCATGCGTGTCAGGTTTGGAAAGCACCCCGCTTCACCAGCCCCGAACAGGAAACGGAGGACCCACAGCGATACCAAATTCCACGCCGCCCCGGTCAGCGCGGTAAAGACCGACCAGATCAGCACCAGCTGGCTCAAGACCCAGCGCACCCCCAGCTTATCGCCCAGAAGGCCCATGGGGATTTCAAACAGCGCATAGGAAAGACCGAAAGCGCCCAGCACCATGCCCTGCTGCGCCTTGCTGAGATGAAGGTCGGCCGCAATCGGCACGATCGCCTGGCTGATCGCCACGCGCTGGATGTACATGATCATGGCCAGGGCCAGCGCGAAGACCACGACCCAATAGCGCGCATGCGTCGGTTTCATTGAGCCGTCCCGCCCCTGTTATCCTGTCCCATTATTGGGGCATGGGAAGCCGGACCGAGAGCCCATAAGGCTTCACATCGGCTTGCGACTTGTATAGTAAGTTCAGGCCCCCGGAAGTCAATGCATCCAGGCCATTTGCACGCGCCAGGACGCGAGATTAATTGAGAAATAACAAGGGTTTTGGCAACGCTTGCCGAATTCGCCGCCCTCTCGAAATACCCATCAACGGAGTACGCATTTGAGTCAGCCTGTCCTTCCGCAATCCTTCAATTTCCAAGGCGCGGTGGCGTTGGTAACCGGCTCGGGCCGCGGCCTGGGACGCATGATCGCCGAGACCCTGCTCAAGGGCGGCGCGGCGGTGGCATTGCACGACATCAACGAAGAGGCGCCCGCAGCCTTTGGCGAGAGCCCCAGCCTGACGGCTCTGGCCCAGGAATTGTCCAGCCGCGGCGGCGCAAAAGTGGTGGCGGTGACCGGCGATATCACCAAGGAAGACGAGATCGCCGCCATGGTGAAGAAGATCGAAGCCACGCTCGGTCCCATCTCCATCCTGGTCAATTGCGCCGGCGGCGACATTGCCGCCAAGGGCGGCAAGCCCAATCCCAATGATGCGTTGAATATCAGCCTGGAAGACGCCCATGCGGTGATGAACCGCAACTTCATCGGCACCATGCTGATGTGCCGCGCGGTGGTGCCGGGCATGATGCAGCGCCAGAAAGGCGCGGTGATCAATTTCGGGTCCTTGAACGGCCATATCGGCGTCTCGCCGGAAGTGGTTTACGGCTGCGCCAAGGCGGCCATCCTGCATTACACACGCTGTCTGGCGCTGGAGATGCGCACCGCTGGCGTGCGGGTGAACGCGGTCAGCCCCGGCCCCACCACCACGGCGCGATTTCTCGCCACCCGCGTCACCGATCCTTCCATGATGGAAGGCGTTTCGCTGGAGCGCTACGCCAAGCCATCCGAAATCGCAGGCGCCGTCGCTTTCCTGGCCAGCGACCATGCCGGCTTCGTCAATGGCCAAGTCTTGAGGGTCGACGGCGGCATGACCTTGTTCGCCGGCTGATCCTTTGCGCAATTAGGAATTTCCATGTCCCAGAAAAAATACGACGGCAAAACGCCCCAGACCCTGCGCAGCCGCGCCTGGTTCGACAATCCCGACAATCCCGACATGACGGCGCTGTACCTGGAGCGCTATCTGAATTTCGGCCTCACCCGCGAGGAGCTTCAGTCCGGCAAGCCGATCATCGGCATCGCCCAGACCGGCAGCGATCTTTCGCCCTGCAACCGCCATCACATCACCCTGGCGCAGCGCATCCGCGAGGGCATCCGCGAAGCTGGCGGCATCGCCATGGAATTCCCGGTGCATCCCATCCAGGAAACCGGCAAGCGGCCCACCGCAGGCCTGGACCGCAACCTCGCCTATCTGGGGCTGGTGGACCTGCTCTATGGCTATCCGCTGGACGGGGTGGTGCTGACCATCGGTTGCGACAAGACCACGCCTGCCTGTCTGATGGCGGCCGCCACCGTGAATATTCCGGCCATCGCTTTCTCAGTTGGGCCCATGCTGAACGGCTGGCATGACGGCGAGCGCACCGGTTCCGGCACCATTGTGTGGAAGGCACGCGAGATGATGGCGCGCGGCGAACTGGACTATCGCGGCTTCATGGAGCTGGTGGCGTCGTCGGCACCGTCGGTGGGTTATTGCAACACCATGGGCACCGCCTCGACCATGAACAGCCTGGCGGAAGCGCTGGGCATGCAGCTGCCGGGCTCGGCTTCGATCCCTGCGCCCTATCGCGAACGCGGCCAGATGGCCTATGCCACCGGCAAGCGCATCGTCGACATGGTGCATGAAGACCTGCGGCCGTCGCAGATCATGACCAAGGAAGCGTTCCATAACGCCATCGTGGTCAACTCCGCCATTGGCGGTTCGACCAACGCGCCCATCCACATCACCGCCATCGCCCGCCATATGGGCGTGGATGTGCCGCTGCAGGAATGGCAGTCGGTCGGCCACAAAGTGCCGCTGCTGGTCAACCTGCAGCCGGCCGGCGAATATCTCAGCGAGGATTTCCATCACGCCGGCGGCGTTCCCGCGGTGGTGAACGTCCTGATGCAAAAGGGCCTGATCCAGGAAAACGCTCTTACCGCCAACGGCAAGACCATGGGCGAGAATTGCCGCGGCAAGAAGGTGATGCTCGAGGAAGTGATCTGGCCGTTCGACAAGCCGCTGAAAAAGGACGCCGGCTTCATCGTACTGTCCGGCAACCTGTTCGACAGCGCCATCATGAAGACCAGCGTGATCAGCAAGGAATTCCAGGATCGCTACCTTTCCAATCCCAAGGACCCGGACGCCTTTGAAGGCCGCGCCGTGGTGTTCGACGGGCCGGAGGACTATCACAAGCGCCTGGACGATCCCTCGCTCAACATCGACGAGAACACCATGCTGTTCATGCGGGGCGCGGGGCCGATCGGCTATCCCGGCGCCGCCGAGGTGGTGAACATGCATGCCCCCACGGCGTTGCTGAAGCGCGGCATCTCCGCGCTGCCCTGCATCGGCGATGGCCGCCAGTCCGGCACGTCGGGCTCGCCTTCGATCCTCAATGCCTCGCCGGAAGCCGCCGCAGGCGGCGGGCTGGCGCTGCTCAAGACCGGCGACCGGGTGCGCATTGATTTGCGCAAGGGCACTGCCAATATCCTGATCAGCGACGAGGAACTGGCCAAGCGTCGCAGCGAACTGGAAGCGGCGGGCGGCTATAAATATCCCGCCTCCCAGACACCCTGGCAGGAAATCCAGCGCGCTCATGTCGGCCAGATGGGCACGGGCATGGTGCTGGAGAATGCCGTCAAGTATCAGAAGATCGACGAAACCAAGGGTATACCGCGCGACAATCATTGATTTTTTACCCCCTCCGGCCGCGACTATCACGCAGTCGCTCCGCTCCTGCGCCCGTCGCGGCCACCTCCCCCTTTAGGGCGGGCTTCGCCCGCAAGGGGGAGGCAGGTCATGGCCCTAGCGGAGGGCCGCGCCGCGGAATGCGGCGCTCGTGATCAAAAGAAAAAGGCGCCCGAGAAATCTGGCGCCTTTTCTGTTTGCATCATCTCTGATCCACCTCCCTCTTTGCGTGCGCAAGCACGCTCGAGGGGGAGGTGGTTTCAGCGAGCGAAGGCGGCTCTTGCCGCCGAGCGGAAGCTGAAACCGGAGGGGGGCTTTAAATCTTCGTGCGCTTTACCAGTTGCTTCTGGCTGCCGAGCTTGTCGATGCCCAGTTCGATCACATCGCCTTCTTTCAGGAACACCGGCGGCTTCATGCCCAGGCCCACGCCCGGCGGCGTGCCGGTAGAGATCACGTCGCCCGGCTGCAGGCTCATGAACTGGCTGACATAGGAGATCAGGGTCGGCACATCGAAGATCAGGGTGTTGGTGTTGCCGGTCTGCATGCGCTTGCCGTTCAGATCCAGCCACAGGCCCAGATTGTTGAGGTCGCCCACTTCGTCCAGGGTGACCAGATAGGGGCCGAAAGGACCGAAGGTATCGCAGCCCTTGCCCTTATCCCAGGTGCCCAGCCGCTCCAGCTGGAATTCGCGCTCGCTGAGGTCGTTCACCACACAGGCACCGGCGACATAGTCCAGCGCCTTTTCCTTGGAGACGTAGCGGGCTTCCTTGCCAATCACGATGCCCAGTTCGACTTCCCAGTCACCCTTCTTGGCGTTGGGCGGGAGATAGACATCGTCATTGGGGCCGATGATGGCGCTGGTGGCCTTCATGAAGATGATGGGCTCGGCCGGCTCCGGCATGTTGGATTCCTTGGCATGGTCCGCATAGTTCAGACCGATGCAGAGGAACTTGCCGACCTTGCCCACCGGTTCGGCGATGCGCACGGACTTGTCCACCACCGGTAGGCTTTCCGCCTTGGCGGCCCTGATGGCCGACAGGTCGGCCAGCACGCTGCCGTCGATGTCCTTCACCACTCCCGACAGGTCGCGGATCTGGCCATCCGCATCCAGCAGGCCGGGCTTTTCCTGACCCTTGGGGCCATAGCGCAATAGCTTCATTTCTTCTTATTCCTTGACCTAAAAAAATCCCGCCGCGTTGTAGCGCGGCGGGAGGTTTTGTGACAGCGATTTATGGGCTATTTGGCCGGGAAGCTGGCCGCCAGATATTTGGCAATGGTGTCGAATTCGGCGTCGGTGGCATTGGCGCCGTTATTGGCCATCTGGTTGACCAGATCCTTCCAGCCCTGAGCGTCCAGCTTCTGCTGGGCGGCGATTTCCGGCGAGTGGCACTGGGCACAGACCCGCACCGTTACATCGCGTCCGGGCCCATCCGGCAATGCCTTGTAATCATCGGCGAAAGCCGGCGCCGCGCCCAAACCCAGCAAAACAACAGCTGCTAAAACACGCACGTTCATCTCTCTCTTCTGCCCCGTCCAGGCTCCAATCTACGGCATTCCTACCCTACTTTTTTGGCAAGGCGAAGGCGATCAGCTCATCATTGGTAACCGCGGAACCGGTCTGGGAACCGCCGGTATCCATGGCTGCTACGAATTGCCGCCCATCCGACCCCATATAGGTGGCCGGGGTGGCGGTAACAGAGGCCTTCAGCTTGACCTCCCACAATTTTTCCCCCGTGGCGGTCGCAAATGCGCGGAAGCGGAAATCGTCGGTGGCCCCGACAAAAGTCAGCCCGCTGGCGGTCAGGATGGTGCCGCCCAGGCCGGGACGGCCGGTATCCTGCAAGCCGGCCGGGAAGCTCTCGGTCACGCCCAGGGTCTTGCGATAAACCACCTCGCCGGTATCGACATTCACCGCCACCAACTGGCCCCAGGGCGTGGGGCCGCAAGGCAGCTTTTTGTCGGGGTCCCAGAAACGAACCACGCCATAATCATTGACGAAGCTGCCGTCCGGCTTCTTCGATACATGCATGGGCTGGAACAGGTTGTTCACGTTGGCCACGAACAGATGCAGCTTGGGATCATAGCTGCCGCCGTAGAAATTCACGCCGCCCTGGGTGCCGGGCGGCGCGACGGTGATCTCGTTATAACCGGGCGGCAGGTAGGTCGACCCCAGCACCATGTGCTTATCGTCCACCAGCTTCTCGCAATAGGCCTGATGCTCCGGCTCGCCCTTGTAGAGATTGTCGCGTGAGACTGAGCCTTGCGAAAGCTGCTCGGGCTTCACCGGGAAAGGCTGGGTGGGCGAGGTCTGTTCGCCCGGCACCTTGCTCTGCGGCACGGGACGTTCCTCGACGCCGAAGATCGGCTTGCCGGTGACGCGGTCCAGGATGAACGCCAGTGCATTCTTGTTGACGGTCAGCACGGCGGGAATCGTCTTGCCATCCTTGTGCACGTCCATCAGCACCGGCGGATCCTGGGTGTCATTGTCCCAGATGTCGTGATGGGTGACCTGGAAGTGCCAGAGATATTTTCCCGTATTGGCGTCCACCGCCACAAGCGAAGAACCGAACAGATTGTTGCCCGGACGGTCCACCCCGACGCGGTCATTGTTGGGCGCGCCCAGCGGCATGTAGAGGATGCCGCGCTTCTCATCGACGGTGAAATAGCCCCAGACATTGACGCCGGAACGGTGGCGGGCACTGTCGCCGCCCCAACTGTCGTAACCGAACTCGCCGGGGCGCGGCACGGTGTGGAAGGTCCAAACCAGCTTGCCGGTCTTGGCATCCCAGGCGCGGGTGTCGCCGACCGCCCCGATATTGGGCGCGGCATCAGGCGTGCCGGCGCCTGTAATGATCAGGTTCTTGTAGATCATCGGCACCGCCGGCTGGCCATACGGATAGTCCGGCGAAGTGCCCATGACCTCCGGCGTCTTGAGATTGACGATGCCATGCTCGCCAAAACCTTCGACCGGCGCGCCGGTCTTGGCGCTGACGGCATAAAGCCGGCCCAGCCGGCTGCCGAACACGATGGTGGCGGGAGAACCCGCGGCGCCTTTCCAATAGGCCACGCCGCGCGCGGTCGGGATATCGGTGTCGGGCAGCTTGTACTTCCACAATTCGGTGCCGGTGGTGGCGTTGAGCGCAATGATCTCGCCATAACTGGAGGCGACATACATGCTGTTGCCCACAACGATGGGCACCGATTCCGCCAGGCGCGGGCGCCCGGTATAGCCTGCGGGAGTCAGGTGATAGGTCCAGGCGATATCGAGCTTGGCGACGTTATCCTTGTTGATCTGGGTGAGCGGGGAATAGCGCTGGCCGCCCAGGTCATGGCCACTGACCTGCCAATCGGTGCCGGCCGCAACTGCCGCCGTCGCAGCCAAGGCAAACACCGTGCCCGCAACCGAGCTTTTCAACACTGCTTTCATCGCAAGCCTCTTTTTTTTGGGCGGTCCGGCTCACGCCTAACGCCCTTCTATCCGCTTCCATCTGACTGGAAGATGAATGAAAGGCGCCGCCCGGTTTTGGCGGCGCCTTTTTACCGTGTTTGTCGCTTATTGCTCGGCGCGCGCCTGGCGGGGCGGCGGCGGCACATAGTCGGTCAGTTCCGTGGTGGGCTTCTTGCCGGCCCAGGCGATGCCGCGCATCAGAACCTTCCGGATGGCGGGATCCTGCAAGCTGTCCACCATATGGCCCTGCATCCAGACAAAAGCACGGGCCGGCTGACCGCCCGCCAAGGTGTGCTCATAGGTCCACATCTGCGGAATGGTCTGGCCCACACCGCCGCCGCGCCGCGCGCTGGGCGTATCGGGCATGGTGACGGTCATCAGAGGATGCACTTCCGGCGCGAAGTTCAGCTTGTAGAAGGCTTCGTCATAGATCTGCGCCGGCATGCCCTGAACGATGGGATTGTCCTTGTCCACGACATTGTAGTCGAGCGTCGCGGTCCAGGTGTAGTTGACCTCGCCGTGCTTCTTGCCCGCACCAACCAGCGTCGCCATGTCGGCCGGATCGGGGCCGCACAGTGAGTCATGGAAGGTGACGAGACCGCCGCCGCGCTTCACGTAAGCCTGCAGGCGGGCGCGCTGTTCCGGCGTCATGTAGCCGGCATCGCCCTTATAGATGATCACCACGTCGGACTTGTCGAGCTGTTCCTGGCTGGGAAAGGACAGCGACCCGTCGACCACTGCGCCATGCTCGGTCAAAAGCTTGGACCAGGTGTCCAGGAAATAGGGATAGTCATGCGCGCCCGGTCCATGACTCTTGAGACCGGCAAACAGGAAGATGCGCATCCCGTTGGCATTCTGGCCCTGGGAGCGCGGCGTGGTGTAGCCGGAATAGCGGGCATAATCCTTGGCGGTCTGCGCCGCGGCGGGCAGCGCCAAAGGCAGCGTCAGTGCGCAGGCCAGCGCAACCGCGCCGGACAGCAGAATGGTCTTGATGGTCATGGGCTTCCTCCGGTGGTCTCGTGCCTCAGGTGGAGGTTTCGACAGCCCCATCTCTGTAGACAATCCAGCTTAGGTGCAGGGCATCATCTCTGCCAAGCGACAACTAAGCGCAGCGCTTCTCATGCAAGCGCTGCCACCACTGCGCATTTTTGTGCGGGTGCGAAATAGAAGTCAGGATGGTTTGCGCGCCAGGGTCGAATAGCGTTCCGGCTCGGTATAGGCCATGCGCATGTGGGTCAGCAGCACCGCTTGCGGGTCATCGCCGGAGCGGCCGGCCACGGCGTCCAGCAGCACCCGGTGATGGCACAGCCGCCACTTGCGAACATCGTGGGTCACATGTTCCAGGGTCTTGTGGGCGAACAAAGGCACCATCAACGCATTCAAGGCCCGCTCAAGATAGGGATTGCCCGCCGCTTTCCAGAGGGCGCGATGGAATTCCAGGTCCATGGCGGCGGCTTCCAGCAAAGTGCTGTTCCAGCCATCCATGCGGTCGACCAGCTTGTCGAGCTGCGCCAGGATTTCCGGCGTCATGCGGCTCCGCGCCAGGCGTAACGCTTCCGTCTCCAGGACGATGCGCAGGGAAGATATCTGCAGCACCTCCTCCGGCCCGATATGGGTGACGAACATGCCGCGCCGTTCGCGATTCTGTACCAGCCCCTGTTCCTGGAGCTGCGACAGGGCCTCTCGTACCGGAATGCGGCTGATGTTCAGTTCGCGCGCGATCTGGCTTTCGTTCAGCCGGTCGCCCGGCCGGTATTTTCCGGACAGGATTCCTTCGCTGAGAATCTTGACCACATGGGCGCGCAAAGTCGTCGGCGGACCATTAGGGGCCAGAACCGTGTCGAGAAAATTATGCTCCACGCTTTCCATGTCGCCTCCTACGGCAATGCATAGGCGATGACATAGTCGCCCTGCTTATTCTGAAGTGCGGAATGGCCCCCGGCCGACAGTACCACATACTGCTTGCCGTTCGAGTCCAATCGGTAGGTCATGGGCATGGATTGGCCGGCCGCCGGCAGGGAAACCCGCCATAATTCCTTGCCCGTGGCGGTCTCGAAGGCCCGGAAATAGCGGTCCGTGGTGGCGGCGATAAAGGTTAAGCCCGAGGCCGTGGTGATGGCCCCGCCCTGGTTGGGGACACCCAGATGGAACCAGAGGGGCCAGGGCGCCTCGTCGCGGCTGGTGCCCAAGGGCACCTCCCAGACCTTCTTGCCGGTGGTGATATTGATGGCGGTGAGCCGGCCCCAGGGCGGCGCGTTACAGGGCGCCCCGAACATCGACATCATGTTGTCGTAGACTTGACGATAGGGCGTGCCGATCAGGGGCGAGTAGCCGTCCGTGCCCTGATGCGGCGCGAGATGATGGGCGCCGATCACATTGTTGGAATTGACGATCAGCAGATTGCGGCTGGGATCGAAAGCCACCCCGCCCCAGTCCATGCCGCCCACGCTGACAGGATAGTCCACCGATGATTCCGAATAGAAGGGCGTGAAAATCCCATCATTCTTCAATTTGCGGAAGCGGCGCTGGCAATCCCACTTGTCGATCAGCGCAAAGCCGAACATGTCGGAATCCTGCATCTTGGTGATCTGGACTTCGTGTTCGGGCAGGACGGGTATCGGCTGGGTCGGCGAAAGTCCCTTCTGCAGGCCGCCGGTAGAGACCGGCGTTTCCTGGACCGGAAAGATCGGCGCGCCCGTCTCGCGGTTGAGGACAAAGATGTAGCCCATCTTGGTGGCCTGGGCGAGCGCAGGCGTCACCTTGCCATCCGGCGCCTTGTAATCGAACAGCATGGGCTGGGCGGGCGTGTCATAGTCCCAGATATCCTTGCGCACGAACTGGTAATGCCAGACCACCTGGCCGGTATCGGTGTTCAGCGCCACCACCGAACTGCCGTAATAATCCCAGTCGCCCTTGCCGATCACCGCATCCACCTGCGGCGTTCCGGTGGGAAGGAAGATCAGCTTGCGGTCCACATCCACGGACATGGGCGCCCAGACATTGGGCGCGCTGCGCGGATAGGTCTTGCCATCCCCGGGTGGCAGATCGGGCGGCGCCGCCGTGAAGGCCCACACCACCTGGCCGGTGCGCGCATCCAGCGCACGCACCACGCCGCCCGGCATGTCGACGTTGTGGAAATCGATGATCTTCGAGCCGGTGATCACCTTGTCGCCCACAATGGTGGGCGCCGAGGACACGCCGTACAGGCCCGGCTTTTCGATGAAGCCCAGATTGTCATGCAGGTCCACGCGCCCGCCCGCGCCGAAGCCTTCACACGGCTTGCCCGTTTCCGCATCGAGTGCCCACATCTTGCCGTCGATGGTGGCGGCGAAAATACGCTCGGAACAGAAGCCGGATGACTGACTATCTTTCCAGTAAGAGACGCCACGGCAGGTGATCACGGTTGCGCCGTTGGTGTCGGGCTTGAGGTCGCGCATCCATTTTTCCTTGCCGGTCTCGGGATCGAGCGCGGCAATGCGGTTGCGCGGTGAACAAAGATAGAGCGTCCTGTTGGCCAGGATGGGCGTCGCTTCAAAAGCCAGGGTCGCCTTTTCGCCGGGCTTGGACATGTCGCCCGTGCGATAGGTCCAGGCGACTTTCAGGTCCTTCACATTCTGCGGCGTGATCTGGGTGTTGGCGCTGAAGCGCTGGCCCATATGGCCGTGGCCCCAGACCGGCCAGCCATCCACCACGCCGCCGGTATGACTGTTGGTCCCTTCCGGCTTGCCGTCGCAGCCCGCCAGGCCCGTCGATGCGATGAGCATGAAAGCCGCGAAAAAGCGGCCAAGAATATCGGTTTTGAACATCCTGCCCTGTCCTGCTGTCGCGCCAGGCATTGTCGGCCGCCCGCGCTTGTATTCTAAATACATCAATCGGCAGGGGAGCTTGGTCATGTCCATGGCTCATGTCCACGAAAACAATTGGGAAGAGGCGCGATGAAACTGCTCCAAAATGAAATTTCACGCCGGACTGTGATGAGTGGCATCGCTGCCACCAGTACACTCCCTGCATGGGCGGCGACCAAGACAAAGCCCCGCGCCCTGGCGTTGATCGGCGACCGCTATCACAACCCGGATTACATACGCGTCAGCCTGGACAAGCTGTTCCAGGAATTGGATATGCCGATCGATTACACCATGGATTACGCGGGTCTGTCGGCGGCCTCGCTGAAACCCTATCAGCTGCTTTTGATCCTGCGCGACGGCATGATCTGGCCCGGCGGCTATTCCGGCCCCAATTCCTATAACGAATATGAGACCTTTCTGGAGAATTCCTGGCCCGCGCCGGTGCCGGTGTCCTGGATCAAGGAGGAACAGGGCCTGGCGATCAAGAATTTTGTCGAAACCGGCGGCGGTTTTTATCCGCTGCACAATTCCAGCCATATCTCGCTGTCGTCGAAGAACTACCGGGAGGTGATGGGCGGCGCCTATTTCGGCCATCCGCCGCTCAGGCCCTTTCAGGTGCATGCGACGGCGAATGCCCATCCCATCACCGCGGGCATGAAGCCTTTCATGGTCAATGACGAGCAGCATTACGTCGATTACGACAAGGACCCTCGCTATGTGATCCTGGAGTCGGAGAATATCGACGGATTGACCTATGAAGGACGCGGCACCAAAGCGCCTGCCGGCTGGGCCTATGATTTCGGCAAGGGCCGGGTGGTGTTCACCGCTGTCGGCCACACCATCCATGCCATGTGGAATCCGCAATATCTGGAGCTGCAGAAGCGCTCGGTGCGCTGGCTGCTGAGGGACCTCTAAGCGGCATCATGGATTTGCGTGAACTGTTCGCACAGGGCATGGCAGCCCATCGCGCCGGCAGGCTGGCCCAGGCTGAGCAGGCCTATCGCCAGGTCCTGCGCGCCGAGCCCGCAAATTTCCCGTCGCTGCATATGCTGGGTTTCCTCAAGGCACAGCAGGGACGCTATGACGAAGCCATAACCCTGCTGCACAAGGCAGTGCGCCAGCAACCGCAGGACATCACCGCCCGAAGCCATTATGCCCATGCTCTGATGATGGCGCAGCGCCTGGAGGAGGCGCTGGCGGCTTACGACCGGGTGCTGGCGATCGAGCCCCGCAATTTCGAAGCGCTATACAATCGCGGCGTTGTCCTGTCCCAGCAACAACGCTTTACCGAAGCACTGACGGCACTGGATGCCGCGGCCGCGATAAGGGCGGACGTGGCCGACCTGTTCCACAATCGCGGTGCGGTGCTGACGAGCCTCAACCGCCAGCGGGAGGCGATGCAAAGTTATGACCGCGCGCTGGAACTGGACCCCACCCATCTGCCGGCCCGCTCCAATCGCGCCATGGTGGCACTGGATATCTGCGATTGGGACAGGGCGGACCAGATGCCGCTGGCCGAGTTGGCCACGACGGCCTCGCCGCTGACCTTCCTGGGCTATAGCGGCGACAAGCAGCTTCAGTTGCAATGTGCCAGGGCGGCTGTCGCCCGGATGGTGCCGGAGTCCTTGCCGCCGTTATGGCGGGGCGAAAACTACCGGCACGACCGCATCAGGCTGGCCTATGTCTCAGCGGATTTCCGCGAGCATGCGGTGGCCTTTCAATTGGCGCCCTTGATCGAGCGTCATGACCGGGACCGCTTCCAGGTCATCGGCATATCCATCGGTGCGCGTGATGACAGCCCGATCCGTACACGGCTGATGAAAGGCTTCGACCGCTTTCACGATTTCGCCGCCTCGAACAGCGATGAGATCGCGCGGCGCCTGCGGGAAATGGAAATCGACATCGCCATCGACCTTAGCGGTCCTACCGGCCAGGCGCGGCCACGGGTTTTCGCCCACCGTCCCGCCCCCGTTCAGGTGAGCTGGCTGGGCTACCCCGGCACCAGCGGTGCCGAATTTATGGATTACCTGATCGCGGACCGCATCGTGGCGCCGCCCGAGGACCAGCCTTTCTTCAGCGAGCGGCTGGTGCATCTGCCGCACAGCTATTTTCCCACCGATCCGGGGTGGGATGCTGCGCCCATCCCCAGCCGCGCGGAGGTGGGACTGCCCCTGGAGGGTTTTGTTTTCTGCGCCTTCAACACGGCCTGGAAAATCACCCGCCCGCTGTTCACGGTGTGGATGCGGCTGTTGCATGCGGTTCCGGGAAGCGTTTTGTGGTTGCGAGAGCCTGTGGCGGATGCGCGGGCCAATCTGGAACGGGAAGCCATGGCGCGGGGCATCGAGCCCTCACGGCTGGTTTATGCCGGCGAGGTGCCGCGTGAGATGCACCTGGCCCGCCATGCGCTGGCTGGGTTATTCCTGGATACCCTGCCCTACAATGCCCACGCCACCGCCGCCGATGCCTTGGGCGTGGGCCTGCCGGTGCTCACCTGCCGGGGCAGTGCCTTCGCTGGGCGCGTGGCCGCGAGTCTGCTGGAGGCCATTGGCCTTCCCGAACTGATCACCGAAGACCTTCAAGCCTATGAACAACGCGCGCTCGAACTCGCGCTTGATCCAGCCGGATTGGACGCGCTCAAGCAGAAACTGGTTCACAACCGGCCCGTCACACCGCTGTTCGATGCCGACGGTTTCCGGCGCGCACTCGAAGAGGCCTTCGTCACCATGCGAGCCGGCAAATGACCCGCACTGTCAGGGTCAGCAATTGCCCACGCTGCCGCCACCGTTGAAGCTCCGCACCCCGAAGTTGATCGGCAGATCGCCATCGACCCGGTCGGTATGCATCCGATCCGGAATCGGCGGCAAGGGCTGAGCCTTTTGCATGATATCGGTGGCGGCCCTGTCCAGCTCATCATTGCCGGATGACTTTACGATCTTCAGCCTGTCGATTTGGCCGTTGCGGCGGACCGAGAAATGCATCGTCACCACACCGGTGGTGTGCACGGCCAGCGCCTCGGGCGGATAATAAAAAAACTGGCGCACCCGCTCGGTGACCGCACGCATCCAGACCGGATCAAGACAGCCGGCCAGCCCGCCGCCATTGCCGCCGGTGCCGTTGCCCGAAGCCGCCTGTCCCATGGGGCCGTTGCCGGAAGTGCCGCCCAGCATGGGTGAGGTTTTTGCCGCCGATGCCGCAAGCGGCGCGGGTGCTTGCGGCGGCGCACCCGACGCGATGGTGAAGACCGGCAGCGCCGGCTTTTCGGCGCGCGGCCGGATCAAATGGGCCAGAAAAGGCGGCAGCGGCTCGACGGCGCGCTTGTTCGGCCTGTCCGGCAACACGGACGCCGTGATTTCCGATTCCATGGGCTTGACCGGCGCCGCCCTAGAGGCGAGCCAAGCCAGAGCCACAAAAAGCGCATAGAGAGATGCTGTCAGCAGCGCCCCGCTTACGCGGTTCGATGTATCGGTCTCGTATAGAGAAGACCTGTGTGGAAATTCCGACAGCGGCGCGTATGTCATGGCGGGGCTGGTGTCGAGGACAGCGGGTCGCTCCACTTCGCCCTGTACCAGGCCCAATAGCTGTTGCGGGCGCAAGCGACGGCCGGCAGGTGACGATCCGAAACCCCGGGGTCGAAACGGCAGGAGATCGCGTTGGGATCGCCGGGCACGGTTTCCTGCGGCAACAGTTTCGCTGGATTGCGGGAAGCCGTCTCCAGCGCCGGGGCTGTTGCCGTGAGATTTTCCACCAGGGTGTTTTGCACGCACAGATCCTTGCCAAGGCGTGTGGCGAGCGCGTCCAACTCCGGCGGCTGGCATATCATGTAGCTGGTAAAGGCCTGGGCCGGTGGCGGGGAACGATCGCGCCGATCCGCGCTCACGAGTTGGGCATTTTCCGCGATCAGGAATTGGGCAACGAAAATAGGATCGCGGTCTTCTTCCGCAGTTTTAAAATTGGCGGTTATGGAAACGCGCCGTCCCGGGACCATTTGCGCGGTATCGGCGGGATTGCTGAGTTGGACATTCACCAGGACATTGGTGTGTCCCCGCCGCCCGCAGTCCAAATCCCTTGCCAATATCAAACGGGGCGAGACCACCCGGCCGCTGACCTTTTTGACCGGACAGTCAACCTTGTTGAGCGGATTGAGAGAACTGAACCGGCCGCTGGCGCTCTGCAAGGGGACGGGGACCCCAGTCACCTGCGCAAACGCGGCAGACGGGGCGGCCGGAACACCACCCTGGGCCAACGCGGAAGCGGAACAAAAGAACAGCGCCGAAAGGAGCGCGCCAAGGACCGAAATGAGCTTCATGATACGAGAAAACCCGGGCTTGCGCCCGGGTCCCCGTGCGTCAGATTTTAGACCGGCTAGTCACGATACGGATGACCGCAACGGCGCTCATAGGCGGAGCGGCCACCATGGTCACGCCACACCGGATCGCCCAGATTCAGGTCGCAAGGATCGGTCGCAGCACCAACCACCGCGCCGCCGACCGCGCCTACCGCAGCGCCCAGGGCGGGATTGCCTGCTGCTGCGCCAATAGCGGCGCCGCCGGCTGCGCCCAACAAGGCACCGCTGGCCGCCCGGTCACCCGGATTTGTACCGCAACCCGCGACAAGCAACGTCGCGGCAAAACCCGCAATAATCATGGTTGTGCGCATATCTGGCTCCATTGTTTTGAGCCATGGAAACGTTCCGCACAAACGGACAGTTCCGGGAGGTCTACCGTTTTCTCATGCCGGTGTGCTCCAGCGGTTCCCGGAGATCGCGGCGAAACCGGCAGCAATACGGCAAAAAGGCGGCGGCCTAGATCCGTTCCAACCGGGTGTCGGAGTCGCCGAACTTGTTCAGCTTCACGCCGAAACGATCCATCAAGGACAGATAAAGACTGCACATCTTGCGCTTGTCTTCGCCGTCATTGAGGTAGTTCAGGGTGCGGCCTGTCTGCAGGGTACCGCCCAGCCCACCCGCCAGCACCAAAGGCAGGCGGCTGTTGTCGTGCTTGCGGCCGACGAACATGTTGGACATGAACATCAGGCAGCTATTGTCCAATACCGTGCCGTTGCCTTCCTTCATGCTGTCCAGCTTGGAGGCCAGATAGGCGTACTGGCTGACATGGAAGTGCGCGATGCGCTCATAGTTGTCGGAGGCGTTGTCGTGGGAGGCGGCGTGATGGCCTTCCTTGACGTCCAGGAAGGGATAATACATCGCCGACAGGTCGCGGCTGATGATCAGCGAGGCGACACGGGTCTTGTTGGTCTGGAAGGCGATGGCGATGATGTCGCACATCAGCTTGGCATGTTCGCGCAAATCTTCCGGCAGGCCGCTGGCGGGACGTTCCATCAGGGCGGCGGACATGTTCTTGCCCTTGGCGGCGTCGTCGGCGCTGTCCTTGGCCTTGCGCATCAGCTCTACGCGCTTTTCGACCTCGCGCACGCTGGTGAGGAATTCGTCCATCTTGCCGCGGTCGGTGGCGCTGATCTTGCGCGACAGGTCCTGGGCGCGGCCCTTGACCCGGTCCAGCACGCTGAGATTGAGCATGCTGCCGCGATTGTCGAACAGGCTGTCCCAGGCCAGTGACGGATACACTTCCACCGGCACCGGCGAATCCGGCGTCTGCCAGGACAGATGCGAGGAATAGGCCAGGCTGAAATTGGTTTCGTGATACCCGGTCATGGGCTGTTCGCAAGCCAGCACGATGGAGGATTGCGGCGTGTCCTGGCCGACCTGATTGGCGATCATCTGGTCCACGCTGATGCCGGAATGGATCAACGCGCCCTTGGTGATGTGCTCGCCCGACAACAGGCTGCCGGTCTGGGCGGGGTGGATACCCTGGTTGGTGAGGGCTTTGACGTAGAGCCCGTCGATCACATTGATCTTCTGCTTCAGGGGCTCCAGCGGCTCCAGCGTCTTGCTGAGCTTCATGTCGGCGCCCTGGCCTTCGGCGCTCCAATGGTTCTCGTTGACGCCGCAGCCCAGGAACACCACGCCGAACCGCTTGGGGAAATCCGCGGACGTGGGCGTGTCGGCGAAGGCATTCACGGATTCCAGCCAGGGCAGCGCCATGGTGCAGCCCGCGCCTCGGAGCACGGCACGGCGGGAGAAGGCACGCGAGATGGGCGAATTGGAACGAGGCATGTCAGTTCCCCTTTTTCAGATAGGCTTTGATCCGGTCGACGCTGGTCTTCTCGGCAGTGGCGACCCGGCTGGAAGGCTCAAGTTCGGCATGCTTGATCTCGGCCAGCTCCGGCGCCCGCTTGTTGAGGAATTGCGGGCTCACCACAATGGCCTCCACCAAGGCGCGGAAACGATAGCCGTCGGCGGCCAGGCCGGCCTTCATCTGGTCGACCAGCGATTCATCGGATAGCTGCAGCGAGCGGTTCAGCGCATATGCCAACAGCTTGCGGCAGAGATTTTCCACATAGCGGTCCTGGCGGTGCTCGCGGATATAGGTCTGCAAGCCCGGCACGCCCGTGGCGTCCACACCGCCCGGGAAGGTCGCCGAGGCGTCCACCGGACGGCCCGCCATGTCGGTGGAGCGCGCATTGCCCACCGGGCCATAGCCTTCAAACACCAGGCCGAACGAGTCGAAACGCTGGTGGCAGCCGGCACAGAAGGGATTCTTATGATGCTGTTCCAGCATGGCGCGGATCGGCAGGTCGGTCTTGGATTCGTCGCTGGGCAGTTCCGGCACCACCGGCGGCGGCGGCGGCACTTTCATGCCAAGCACTTTCTGCACCACCCAGTTGCCGCGCTTGACCGGGCTGGTGCGCAGGCCAGGCGAATAAAGCGTCATGAACACAGCCATGGGCAGGATGCCGCCGCGGCCATACTTGTCCGCATTGTCCACCCGGACCCAGGTCTTCACATCGCCGTCCACGGCAGGCATGCCGTAATGCCTGGCCAGGGGCGGGTTGACGAAGGTGTAATTGCCATAGAGCAGATCCAGCATCGAACCCTCATGGGTGATGGTGTCCTGCATGAAATGGATCGGCTCCTGGAACATCGCTTCGCGCAGGTCGTCGTCGAAGTCCGGGAAGCGCTGGCGGTCCACGGAGTTGTTGGTCTCGAACTGACGGAAGACCAGCCAGTTGCCGGTGAACTCGGTGGCAAGGCCGCTAACCCTGGGATCTTTCAGCATCCGCAAGGCCTGGGCCTTCAGCACGGCCGGCTGATGCAGGTCACCCGCCGCCGCATGCTTGATCAGCTCCGCATCCGGCATGCTGGACCACAGGAAATAGCTCAGCCGGCTGGCCAGGCTGTAGTCGGACAGGGCCTCGGCTGCGAAGGGCTTGACCATCGCGGCCTTGCTGAGGCCAGACTTGGGCGCAGCAGCGGTGCGCGCCAGGTCAAAGCGGTAGAGGAAGTCCGGCGACATCAGGACGCCCACGATGGAGTCCCGGACCGCATCCTCATGTGACAGCCGGTTCTGGGACCGCAGCTGCTTATAATAAGTCAGGATGCCGGCGCGCTCGTTCTGGGTCAGCGGGCGGCGATAGGCACGCTCGGCAAAGCGCAGCAGCGCCGCCAGATGCCTGGGCTCGGCCGCCGCATGCATCTTTTCCATGTTGCGCAAGGTCGTGTTGATCAAGCCGAAATGCCACTGGAAGGCCTTGGGCGCGATCGGATCGTTATGTTCCTTGTCCATCGTCCAGCGCGCCAGATATTTGTCGCGCATCTGGAAGATCACGAACTGGTCGGTCACTTCATGCCCGACCGGGCGCTTGGAGCCGGATTCGGTCGAGAGCGGGCCGTTGATATTGCCGTCCACTTCGCCGCTCTGGTTGAAATAATACTGGACCCAGGTGCGCTCGGTCTGGTTGGCGACAAAATCAAACTCGGTCCATAGCCGGTTGAGTTCCGCCTGGCCTTTCTTATCCAGGATCAGCTGCATCAAAGCGGTGTCGTCGCGGTAGTAACCGCCGGTATTGTGGTAACCGGCACTCAGGAGCCGGCCATTGTCGGTCGCCTGGTCGGGCCAGTAGCGGCCGCGCTCGCTGACATAGAAGGTGTCGGGAAAGACGGAAGCCAGTCGATCAAAGGCCTTTTGATAGGCCGCTTTCTGGCCCACCGGATAGACCAGATCGGCATCGCCGTGACGCGCATGCGCCATCAGGACCGCCCAGCGGGGCGAAGCATCCTCATGCAGCGGCGGATATTTCGGGATTGCGGGCAGCGCCTGTTCCGGCTCATTGGCGGCGCGCAACGCGCCCGGATCGCTCTTGCGGTGGTTCTGGGCATATTCCTCAAGCCGCCAATTGTGCAGCGGCTCGGACTGCCCCGGCAGACCCTTCACGATGGGGGCGGCAAATTGCATGGCGGTATGAGCGCGGATGCGGGTGACGAAATTCTCCATCGCCTGCGTCTTCACCGTCAGCGAGGAGGCCTCTTTGGGCCCCGGCAAGGCATTCCACATCGCCTGCAGCTTGGCGACCGGGCCGATGGCGCCCTTGTCGTTCAAGATGGCCCACACCATGGGAAGGTACTTGGCACTCAGCTTCATCTCGGCGGCGGTGGAAGCCAAGGTCGCGGCGGGTTTGCCCAAGGCGGCGCGATAGCGATAGCGCCAGGCGGCCTGGAAATAGTCGGCATAGCTGGTGGGCTGCGCCTGATAGAAGGCGATGATGCGCTGGATGGCGTATTTGTCGTGATCGCTTTCCACCTGCATCAGGTGTGGCGCGAAATCGATGGTATCGGGCTTGAGCACCATGTGATCGGCGACACTGCGCGCCGCCTGGAGATATTTGTTGAGCAGCGCCGGCGACATGGTGAGCGACTCGCCGGAATTGTCGAAGCCGGCGGTGTTGGCCGGGTCCACCGGAAACTGGCGCGTCAGATCCATGTCCTGACCGGTCAGGTCGCGGATGGTGTAATTATATTCCGCGTTGCTGAGGCGCCGCGCCAGCACCGTGCCGGGGTCGCCGCCCAGCCGCTTGATCTCCTCGGCACGTACCGCATGCACCCAATCGATCACCTTTTGCGCGGCGTCCGCCGACGGCTGAGGCATCTGCTTGGGCGGCATTTCATGCGCGGTCAGCCGGTCCGCCAGAAGCGACCAACGGGGGAAGTCCTCCTTCACCTGGTCGACGCTGGTGTAGGACTTGAGGTCGAACTGCGCCGTAGGCTGGGTGCCGCTGTGGCAGCCGACGCAATATTTGCCGACAAAGGGTTTGACCGTGTTGTCGAACTGGGTCTGAAGGTTGGTAGAATCCGCGGCGACGGCCGGGAGAGTGGCGGAAACCAGCAAAGCCAAAACCAAACTGCGCATCTATGACTCTTGTTCTCTGCGCCGCTCTGGGCGCGCTTCTTCCCCGGCGCCGAAAAGGCGCAATGCACGGACAAATAAGCAGAATTGCACCTTGGTGTAAAATTACGGTGTGTCGCAATTTTAAGGGTAAAAGCAGGTTTCCAAACGGCCGTGCTCTAAGTGCCGGAAAAAGCGGATTTTGTGCACCGCAGCAAATTTTAGCATCAAGGAACTTGCGGGAAATCCTGTGCGCAAAAGAAAACCCCCGCGCTGGACGGCGCGGGGGCTGATCTTTGTCGATTTGATCCGGGTTAATCGCCGGTCGCTTCGAAGTTGTGCAGGATCGGCGGACGCGGATTAAAGGGCACGCGGGTCGACCAAGGCGCGGCCGGGTCATCGCCCGCCCGGTGCCAGCGGCCCTGGGCGGCGATCATCACGTCACCCGGATCGCAGTTGAAATAGGGCAAGCCTTCGACCTTCATTCCGATCTTGCCCTCCATGATGAACCAGAACTCGGTCCAGCCGACGTGGAAGTGGCCCTTGTTGGTATCCGGCGGCACGGGCGCGCCCTTGCCGCGCAGGATGTTGGACGTGAAGTGGTCGTCCCACACGAACTTGCCGCCATAGGGCTTATCCGTGCCGTTGAACTCCTTCATATAGTCGACATAGATCGGATTGGATTCCTTCTCCTTGGCCGGGCCGGTCAGGTTGGTGACCTTGGTATAGGTCATGCCCTTGACAGGATCGGGAGTCTCGCTGACCGGATAGATCGGCACCGAGCCGGCCTGGCGCACTTCAAAGCGCAGCGCCGGGGTCGAGCCCACATTCTCCAGCGTGTACATGTGACGGAAGGGCACATTCACCATGAAGCCTTTGGTGGCGGTGAAGGGCTCATAGCCGTCGATCGAGATCTTGATCGAACCGTCCCAGACGATGAAAACCACGCGGTCATCCGAATACATCTTTTGCTTGGTCTTCTTGCCCGCACCCAGAGAGATGTAATCGCCTTCCTGGTCCTTGTTGCGCACAATGGGCTGAACCCAATCGCTCTGGCCCTTATGCGCCGCCAGGATTTCCGACAGCTTCCAGTGGGGCTTGTTCGGCGCCACATAGGGTGTCGGCACGGTCGGTTTGGGCGACCAAAAGACTGTGCCCTTGGCAAAATTCGTCGTCGGCATGTCTTCCTTGCCCAGGAACTGAGCGGATGCAGCAAACGGCGCCAAAAGCGCCACCGCGGCAGCGGCGGCGAGAAAAAACTTAGCCTTCATTGATGATTTCCTTCCTGTGCGGCCTTCCCCTGATGGCCGGATGACAGGGTTTTTAGTGCAAAACCTTCCACCCAACCAGAGCCAAGTGGCCGCATAAAAATGATGCGGTGCATCCAAGCGAAGGGATCGCAACTTGAGACAAGTTGAGACAATTGACGCGTTGCGCGTTCGCAGATGAAGGAGCCGGGCCCTCGCGCGACATGCATCTTTTCTCAGTGGCCGCGAAATTTGCGCATCGCGCGGCATCAAATTCCAGCGCCTGGAAAATTGGAGCAAGGCGCGACCGTCGGCACCTAGAAGGGCGGCACGGGCCCGGATCTTACAGCTGCGCGCGCAAGGTCACTTCGAACCGGCGTCCGAAGGGCGAGGCCAGCGCCGCGAAATAGCCGCTGGCGCTGTCGTAAAAGGGCGGGTCCTTGTCGAACATGTTGACGACGCGCCCCTGCAGGGAGACCCCGTGATCCAGCCATTGGGAAAGGTCGAGATTGGCCGACAGGTCGAATGTGAGGTTGGAATCCACATGCTGCGCCGGCGACACCGACGTGTTCTGGAAGCCGCTGGTATAGTTGGCGAACAGGTTGAGGGTGACCGGATCGAAACTCCAGCCCAGATTCCAGCGCATCTTCCAGTCCGGCGCATCGCTGGTACCCAGACGCGACCTGAACGGCGTGCCATCCACCACCCGCAGGTCGTATTGCGTCTGCAGATTGGCGACCAGGCCAAGATTCAGGATGCCATAGGAGTGCGTGTCGAAGGTGTAGGAGCCGTCGATGTCCAGGCCGCCCACCCGTTTGGCGCCGATATTCTGCGCATTGTAGTAGATGATGGCGTCGAACCCGGTGACGATAGGCGCCTGGGGTGGATACTTGGCCAGCAATGCGTCGATCTGCGCCTGTGTCGGGTTGATGATGCGGAACTGTGCGAACTGCGCATTGGTCAGGATATCCGAGGACGAGGGCGTGTAGACCGTGTTGCGGTATTCGACCTCGTAATAGGTGGTCGAAAGATGGAGGCCCGGAATGTAATCGGGCGCATAATCGATGCCGAACGACTTGGACGTCGCCGTTTCGGGCTTAAGGTCGGGATTGCCGCCGCCCGGATTGAGCTGGTTGATCGTGCCCAGCCGAATGCCGGTGGTGACGTCTGTCAGGTTGATCGCCGAGTTGGGGCGCGGCACCGTGAAAGTGCTGCTGGTCATGCCGATATTGGGCGCGGCAAAGGACTTGCCATAGGAGCCCTTCAGCGTCACGCCATCAACCGGCACCCAGTTCAGACCGTATTTCGGGTTAAAGATCGTGCCATATTTCGCGTAATAGTCCGCGCGGCCCGCGACCGACAGCACCAGGGACTGCACGCCCGCGAGCGCATTGGCCTTGCCGACAATCGGAATTTCGGTCTCGACAAAGCCCGACACCACATCGCGGCTGATATTGTCGTTGCGCACCGTGATCAGATTAGGACCGGGCGATCCGGCTGTCTGCTTCTCGATGGTCTGCAGGTTCTGGAAGTCGATGCCGAAGGCGAGCTGCACGTCACCGCCCGGCAGCGCGAAGGCCGTGCCATTCGCCTTGGCCTCGAATTCACGCAGGCGGTTGCTGCTCTTATTCTCCTGGTAATAGTGGTCGTTGACCTGGGACAGCACGGCGGGATCGTTGCCGGCCGCGCCACCGAACGGATTGAGGGCCGTGGCCGTCGTGGTGCCCGCCGCCAGCCGCGTCGCCGCAAGCTGGTCGAGTTCCGGCGATTCCTGGTCGAAGTCATTGGTGATCGAAGAGGTCGCCAGGATGTTGCCCACCCAGTCGCCGCCAAGCTGGATGTCCGCCCCCAGAGTCATGCCGAAGAATTTGGCATACTGATTGGTGTTGCCGGATGGGAATAGGCCGAGCCCGCTCATCGTCACCCGCTCGCTGGTCGCATTCACGCCGACGGGCAACCGGAAATAGGGACTGGTGTTGGGGACGGTGAGATTCAGCGACGGGCGCCCGCCCCAGCGCTGGGTCTGGAAGTTCGAATAGTTGATTTCGGTATAGACACTGACGCGGTCATTCAGTTCCTGGCGGGCCGTGATCAGCGCGGCGTTGCGGTGATTGTTGGGAATGACCGTGGCCAGGGGATCGAGATTGGTGCTGCACGTGTTGGCGCCCAGCGTGAAAACGCCTTGGTTATAGCCATAGGTCTGGCCGTTCACGGTGACGTTGGGATTGAGGCAGGTGGTGCTGCGCAGGTCCCGGCCCCCGCGCGAACGCTGATCGCCGCCCAGCGCCAGGAACGGAATCTCCGACACCAGCGGCGAGACGGTCTGCGAATATTCGTAGGCGGCCATGATATTGCCGCTGCCCCAGGAATGGCCGCCCAGAAACTGAACATCCTTCTTGGCATATTGGGTATCGTTGAAGCCGTAGGTGCCGCTGGCCTGCAGACCCTCGAACTCCCTGCGGTAGATGAAGTTGACCACGCCCGCCACGGCATCGGAGCCGTAAACGGCGGAGGCGCCGTTGGCGAGGACTTCCACGCGCTGAAGCGCGATGACCGGAACGATTGATGGGTCGGGCAGCACGGCTTCGCCGCCGGTCGGCGCGATGCGGTGGCCGTTCACCAGGGTCAGCGTCGCATAGATGCCCAGATTGTGGATGTTGGGGTCAAAGCCCGCCGTGCGGTAGTGATTGGGCGTCGACTGTTCCGCGTTGGCGCCGAAATTGCCGAGTAGGGGCACGTTCGAGAGAAGTGCCTGGGCATTGGAGGGCGCGTTCGCCTGGATGTTTTCGGCGGTGATGCCGAGTACGGCCGCGCCCACGGGACCGGCGATGCCGCGAATGCTGGTGCCGGTCACCACGACGGTCTCAACGGCTTCCGCCGGCGCGGCCGCAGGCTTGTCCGTCGCCGGCGCCTGGGCGTTGGCGGCGGTTCCGCCCAGCATGCCGATAATCAAAGCCAGGATCGATGTTGAATTCTTCAGCGGCACCTTTTTTCTCTCCTCCTGCTTTTTGGTTTCGGGCAAGGAGATCGTCACAATCCCCTCTTCCGATTGACCGACCTTCAGGTCGGTCCCTTCCAGCATCAGATCGAGAGCCGCAAAAACATCGTAGGCGCCTTTGATCGAGGGAGTTGTCACGCCGCGAAGCTGGTCGCCAGGCGCCACGACCTGGATGTGAGCCTGACGCGCAAACTCTGGGATGGACCGACCGGCATCGCCGGATGGCACATCGAACTGACGAACCTGGGCAAAGCCGGGCGTGCCGCAGCAGAGCACGGCAATTGCAATTGCCGCACGCATCGCTGCGCCTGTGCTGCCGCTCCCCACGCCCCCTCTTTCTATTCTTATGCACCCTAGTGGATGATGCGCGCCCTCTCCTGATACTCGATCAGATGACGGGCGCCGGTGTTCATTTCCCTACGGTGGCGTTTTCAATTTTCGAATATTCTGACTTCCCTGCCCTTCACTTCCATCCGCAGCTTGAGAACCGCGGTCACGGCCTTGGCGAACCCGACAGGATCGTGGGAGGCGAACAGCCCCGTCACAGTCCTGTTGGATACGCTGGGCGCAACGATAATGTGCACCTCGCTGTAACGAGCGAACTCATCTGCGGCGTCCGCCAGGGTCTGGTTGTCCAATGCGATGCTTCCGCGTTGCCAGGCCAGGTCGCGCGCCAACTTCTCTTCCGGCATCGTTTGGGTGATGATCGGCGCGCCCGGCCGGGCAATCGCTTGCATGTTCGCGCCGGCCCGCACCGGTTTTGCCTCCAAGACATCGGCGCGTCGCATTTCTATGACGCCCTCCCGGACCAGGATCTGGACCGGCTTCCTGGGCAGCATGGACACCATGAAGCTGGTGCCGATCGCGCGCACACGCGTATCGCCCGCCGACACGATGAATGGGCGGTGCTTGTTCTTGGCAACGTCGAATATCGCCTCGCCCCGCAGAAGGTTGATGTTGCGGGCCTCTCTGGAGAAATCAACGGAAATTTCGGAATTGGTGTTGAGCGAGACAATCGATCCGTCCGCCAACACCACCTCACGCATCTGCCCAATTTCAGTGCTATAAATATCTTGCTCGGAACCAGTGCGGAGCTTATGCGCGACCGCCACGATCGCGGCCACGGTCGCCGCAGCGCTTCCGGTTACAACAAGGCGCCGCCTGCTCCAGACGGATCGCTCGGCTTTCTCATTGGAATCCCCCTCGACATCAAGTCCATTCAGCCGTTCGACCCGGCACAGGACCGCTTCGGCGCGACCGTAGGCACCAAGATGCCGAGGGTCGGCCGCCAGCCATGCCTCAAATTCAGCCTGCTCCTGAGGAGACAGATCGCCGAGGTCCCGCTTGGCGGCCCAATCCGCCGACCGACTGTCAATCTCTTGGTTTCTTGAGGACATCTTCCGAACCAGCCATTTCCTGTGTAGTCGACGTATTTGCCCTGGACTTTCCTCCCCGTCCGAACACTTTAATGAGCAGCCGCACGCTGTTTGCCATGTGCTTTTCCACGGTCTTCTCGCTAATCTTGAGGCGGCGGGCCACCTCCTTTTGCGGCAAACCTTCAATACGCCGGAGTATGAGTGTTTCGCGGCACATTTTGGGGAGCTGGCCCAGAGCCGCCATCACGGCCTGGATTTCCTGCTGAAACTCGATCCGCTCTTCGGAATTTCTGTCTGGCGCGGGAACCTCGAGCAATTCAAGGTTACCGCTTGAGGTAATCGATACGACGCGGGAATGACGGACATGGTCTATTACGATCGCCCGGGCCGTGAGCAAGGCATACTGCCGGGGATATCTGATTGTCTCGAGTGATGCATGCGTCATGAATCGCGCATACATCTCCTGAATCACGTCCTCCAAATCGAGATCGTAGAGACACATGTCGCGCAACTTCGCCCTCAATAATGCCTCATGGGGGAGCACATTGCGCGCGAGCCATCGTCCTCGTTCCCGGAAGTCCGAAGTCATGGGAAATGCAGGAGCATCAAGCAACCACTTTTCAAAACCAACCGGCGCTATTTTGGGCCGATTTGTCCCAAAAGCAGCCTTAAAGTTTTTGGTATCCCCCGTAGGGAATTCCGCCGCTCAAACGACATATAAAGATGCCGCATTCGCCACAGCCCCCGACCCGCGCGATCTCGTGAGCGAGAATATTTAACCCCGTTCGCGACTCTCGGACGTAGAGCATCATAGGCAACCTCTCACGGAGAGAACCATGAGGTTCACGACAAGCCTGCGGCGGCGGACTGCCCTGGTTTTTGGGTTATTGGCCTTGGCCGGGCCGGCCTTGGCTCAAACACAGAACGATCTGGCAAACCTGAGGTTGATCAATCGCGATACGGGCGAGGTGTTGCGCACCTGGTATCATGATGGGCGGTACTATGTGGCCGGAGAGCCGGGGACACGTTATGGACTGCGCTTTTTCAATCAAACCGGCGACCGAGTTCTCGTTGTTGCCTCGGTGGATGGCGTAAACATCATTACGGGCGAGACGGCGAATTACGACCAGCGCGGCTATGTGCTCAGCCCATGGCAAACAATCGACGTTAACGGCTGGCGTAAGAGCGAAACCGCAATCGCTACTTTCCAGTTCGCACCGATCAGCGGGTCTTATGCCGCACGCACCGGTCGTCCGGGCGATGTCGGCGTGATTGGTATAGCCGTATTTCGGGAACGTACGCCGCTGCCCCAGGGGCCGTCTGCTTCGACCGCGAACGAGCCTGCGCCAAACATCGCGCGGCGTGCGCCAAGCCGCTTTTCGCCCCCGCCAGCTCCCCCTCCGGCCCCTGCCATGGCAGCGCCACCTGCCGCTGCGGCACCATCGCCGGTCATGCCGGCTCCAAGGAGCGAAGCCATGGATATGGCTCGTGCCTCCAAAGCGCTTGATGACGAAAAACTCGGCACGGCACACGGTGCCAGCGAGTGGTCGGTAATCAACACGGTGAATTTCGTCCGCGCGACGAAGGAACCGCAGGCAATAAGCTTGATTGAATATGACACCTGGGACCATCTCGTCGCCAAGGGCGTAATTCCCGGCAATACCCGTCATCACCCCCAAGCCTTTCCGGGCGAGCCGCGCCTGAGCTACGTTCCAGACCCACCTGCATGATCCGATCGAGGCAATTCCATCGGTAGCGGCACTGGTTTACACTTGACGGTCATGGCGCGAGACCAAGCGGCTGATGAGGATGCTGTACTGCTGCGCGCCCATCTAGACGGTGACCGGGAGGCGTTTGCCCGCTTGTATGACAGGCACGACCGACCATGCTTTCAATTTATCCGTCGCCTCTTGGGTTCATCCGGCGCAGATGCGGAGGACCTGCATCAGGAAACCTGGCTCGCGGTTTCTCGGCATGCTCCCCGATTCGATCCGCTCAAGGCGAGTTTTGGCGCCTGGCTCTATACTATCGCCCGCCGAAAGGTCTGGGACCATCTTCGCAAGCAGACCACCATTCGTTTGGTGCCGGGACAGGAAGATCTTATCTTGGCGGTCCCAGACCTTGGACCGACGCCCCTGCAGGAGACTGAGAGCCGCGAAACGGCGCTCGCCTTGATCAGTGCGGTTGAAGCTCTGCCGTTGGCGCAGCGTGAAACTTTTATTCTGTTTGCCGAAGGCGGGTTGAGCCTTGAGGAAATCGCGGAGATCACGGAGGTGAGCGCGGAAACCAGCAAGAGCCGGTTGCGCTACGCCCGCGCAACCCTGAGGCGGGTCCTGTCGGAACGGGAGGCCATCCATGGTTGATCCTACATCAGACCCCATCGATCGGGCCTATCGCCAAGCGGAGAGCCTGTTGAATGAACAGGCTGAGAGGTCCACCCGCCGCGCCCGTGTCCTGGCCGCCGTTGCACAGGACGCTGCCATTCGTCCCATATCGCGCCAGAAATCGAGGCCGCGCTTCACCTCTCGCGGCGGATGGCTCGTGGCTGCAAGCGTGTTGGTCGCTTCTGGTTTCCTGGTCATACGATTCTTGCCGTTGAACCAGCCATGGTCTTCGCCCCCAATAGCCCAGGCGCCGGTGGCAAAGCTCGTTCAGAAAAATGAAATGACGGCAGCCTTGTCGCCGCCTGCTCCGGCGATCGATCGGTCAGGGTCTGCATCTTCAGGACCGAAGACGAAAGCGTCGGATCAAGCCCCGACCACTGCGCACGAGCCAAGAGAATCTTCCGGCAGGCGAATGGTTTTGGCAGCTCCGCCACCGCCCCCCGCCATGGTGGCACCACCGCCCCCTGCCGCTCCGGCTTCTCCCACGGCAGCACCACCGCCACCTGCCCCCCGGGCCGTTGCACGGGCGGCACCACAACCGCCCCCTGCCGCTCAGGCTCCTTCCATGGCAGCACCGCCCCCACCTGCCGCTAGGGCCTTTGCCATGGCGGCACCACCGCCCCCTGCCGCTCCAGCTCCCACAATGGCGGCACCGCCCCCGATGGCGGACACGGCCAAGCCAGTTGATGAACTTGGAAGTAACTCGGGCTTCGATCAACTTCGCGCCGCCGCTGCAGCCGGCCGCACGATCGAAGTCCAGGAATTGCTTGATCGCCAAATACCGGTCGACGTGGCGGACGCCAATGGCGAAACGGCCTTAATGAAGAGCGTACGGGCGGATCAGCCTGCGACGGCTGCTGTCTTGATCCACCATGGCGCAAGTCTGGACAAAAAGAACAATGCCGGGCTCAGCGCGCGCGACCTCGCCGCGGATATTAACGATCCGGCGCTCAATCATGCACTCGGCCTTGAACGCTGATAACTGAAATTTGCGCCTGGGCTTATTTAAAAATGTGCAAATCCTTGCATCCAGGGTGGTTTGCCGAAGATGCCATTCGCAAAACTTATTTGCTGTGCGCCAATAGCGGACCTTCAGACGATCACGCAGGTGCTGACCTTGCCGCATGGCCAGCAAATTCCTGCAATGCCTCGCCCAGCGCGGCAGTCATGGAAAGGTGCGGCGTGTGATCTGTATCCAGCTCGATGACGTTGGTGATTGAATTCTCGGTGATCATTCGACGCTGCAGCGCGGCGGGAATCGCCCGATCTTTTGTGCAAAGAACGAAGTAGCGGTTGATCCCATCCAGAGCCCCTTTTGGGATCGACACTGGGGCGGCGAACGGCCCAAGCGGTTGCGGTCGCTGCCTGGAAATGGCCCAAGCGGCATCGGTTTCGGAACAGGATCCATACAGCGCCATTCGCGAAGCGGCTGCCGGCATCGTGCCCACGGGCGGCTCGATAACGATGCTCGCCTGTACTTGGTCTTCCGCACCTTCCGGAAGACGAGTCAGGTCGAGCAGACTCTGTCCGTCGCGCGGCACAAAAGCCGTGGCATAGACCAGTGCGGCAACGCTGCCGGGGTGGCGGGCAGCAGCTTGGGTGGCAATGACGCCGCCCATGCTGTTGCCGACGAGAATGGCGGGTTCGGCGCTGGCGGTTAGCACCTCTCCGAGACGGGCAGCACATGAATCGAGCGTTACATCCTGCGGGAGCGTTGCGTCATCGCCGAGCCCGGGAAGGTCGAATACTTCTACAACGTGGCCGGCGGAGCGGAGCCGTTCCGCCAGCGGCCCCCAGATCCAGGCGCCCGTGAAAGCGCCGTGCACAAGGACAAAGCGAGCCATCTGAGAATCCCCCGATTACGCACAGCCCCGAAGGCGGCATCCTACAGATAGGGTACGATTTTACCAGCAGATTGGGCGCGGCTTTAAAGAGCAATTGAACGTCCGCTTTCGGTCAAAAGCAGACACTCAACAATCTGCAAAACAGCGCAGCAAAACCATTCCGAAAAATTCGTCATAAGCCATTGGAGGGGGCGAAGGGGTGAGGAGCGGTTCGCGCAGCGAACGAAATGGTCCAGCGGACCATTTCGAGCGACGAACGCCGCGAGCCAAAGCGAGCGGCCGGGCCGGCGGTGCCGCTTACGCGGATATTTTTCTACGGCTGGAAGACTGGAGCGGGTGATGGGAATCGAACCCACGTATGCAGCTTGGGAAGCTGCCGTTCTACCATTGAACTACACCCGCGC